>Ga0207416_1000301_pt1 | contig 88800 bp, 94 predicted proteins | sample PaiPotPPM11metaG_FD_184107 | JGI IMG/M metagenome (GOLD analysis project Ga0207416, IMG submission 184107) | Iron sulfur acid spring bacterial and archeal communities from Banff, Canada, to study Microbial Dark Matter (Phase II) - Paint Pots PPM... ... | reverse complement strand
CTGCTTGGCGGCATGCCCGCCCAGGCCATCCAACGCTATACGGCGTTGACCGGGCGGCCGCCCTTGCCGCCGCCCTGGGGATTGGGCGTCGTGAAAACCCTGGTCGGCGGCGAGCAGCGCGTGCTGGCCGACGCGGCGCGGCTGCGCCGGGACGGCATCCCGGTGGACGGCATCTTCGTCTACGACGCCGCCGATGGCGACGCCAACGTCGGCTTCCCCGGCATCCCCTACGACGCCCAATCCCCAGGGCGGCGGCAAGGGCGGCCGCCCGGTCAACGCCGTATAGCGTTGGATGGCCTGGGCGGGCATGCCGCCAAGCAGGTAGAACGACAAGCGCGGCCCCGGCACGCCAACCAGCCAGGCGTCCTGGCGCCGCGTCCGCACCTCCCAGGTCGTGCGTCGGGTGTCGTCGAGCAGAAAGCCGTAGCCGCGGCTGGACAGCAGCCAGGGCGCCGGCAGGTAGGTGCTGCTGCCGTAGCCGGCGTCGCGCCGATCGGCGGCCCAGAGGTCGAGCCGCTTGCCGGCGAGCTGCACGCCGTCGAACCGCTCGCCCAGCCCGAGCAGCGTTTCCGTGGGGTCCGAGGCGACGGAGAAGGCGGTGCTGGTCACCACGGGACCGGGCGGCGGCGCGAAGGCGACGCGCACGATGCCCGCCGCGGGCGCCGTCAGGTCGACGCGCGCGCTGCCCGCGCCCGGCTCGGTGGTGGTGACCAGGAAGCGCTGCCCATCCGTGATCGGCTCCGTCCCCAGTACGCCGACGAGGTGATACCAGTTGGGATCGCCATCACGACGATAGGCGAGGGCGCCATACGGCGAAACGCTGGCGACCCCGGTCAGCTCGCGCATCACCGCGGTCCCGCTGATCCACCCCTCGAGACCCCACGGCTGCCGGCGGACCCGGACCGTCAGGTCGACCGAGGACACGTCCATGGTCGGGGCCAGCGACGGGGTGGCGCCTGGTGACGGCGCGACGCCTGGCAGTGTCGCCGCCGTTGGGGAGGTGGCCGGCGTTCCGCCGACAGGCGTGACGGCGGCGACGCGGAGGGGCAGCGCTGCGGGCGTCGGTGGCGCCTCCGGTAGCGCGCTGAACGTCGCGGTCGCCCCGGCGGGAGCGGCGCCGATCCCGTTCGTGTGGCGTCCGAGGGCAAAGGCCACGGCGGTGGCGGCGACGCTGCCAAGCAGCGTCCGGCGGGTGCCCAAGACGGCCGGGCCCACCGGCGCCAGGCAATGTCCTGCGGTCGGCGATGGCATCCCTGGTCTCCTCCTCGCGGCTCCACGGACCATGGCGTCGCCCCCCACCGAGGCGGCACCCCACCGTTGGTCACCGGTCGCCCGTTCCAGAGCGTCGGTCAGGCGGTAAGACACGCCGGTCCTTTCCGCTGCTAGACGTGCCTCGCTGCCATGAACGAAGCCATTGCCCAACGTGGGGTACCGCAAGCTCGCACGCCGGGCGACCAGCCGGCCGCCACCTGCTACACTGTGCGGCAGTTCGGTCCACCTGCCCACCAACGACCAGCCCGCTTGGCCACCCGCTCTCAAGAAGGTGGGTAACCGGGCGGATCGCGCTGACGAGGAGGGGGCGTGCACATGTCGAGCGCCGCGACGTCGGGGTTTGGCGAGCTCTTGCGCCGACACCGGATGGCGATCGGGCTGACGCAGGAGGCGCTGGCCGAGCGGGCCGGGCTGAGTGTCAACGGCATCCAGAAGCTGGAGCGAGGGGCCACCCGGCCCTACCGCGATACGACCCGGCGCCTGGTCGCGGCTCTGGGTCTAGCGGACGGAGAGCAGGAGGGCTTCCTGGCCGCGGCGGCGCCGGCGCCACGAGCTGCCCGCAGGACGGCATCCCCGACCAGCACGGCACCCAAAGACAACCTGCCGGCGGCCCTGAGCAGCTTCGTCGGTCGCGAGCGCGAGATCGCCGAGGTCCGCGAACGGCTTGGGTCGGCACGCCTCGTTAGCCTCACCGGTGCCGGTGGCTGCGGCAAGACCCGCCTGGCATTGGAGGTGGCGGCGGCACTGCGCGGACGCTTCCCCGACGGCGTCTGGCTGGTAGAGTTTGCGTCGCTGACGGATCCGGCACTCGTGCCGGCCACCCTCGCGGCGAGCCTCGGCATTCCCGAGGCGCCGAGGCAGCCGTTCGCGCGGGCGCTCGCCGCGGCGCTGAGGTCGCGCCGTCTGCTGCTCGTCCTGGACAACTGTGAGCACTTAGTGGACGCCTGCGCTCGCTTGACGGATACCCTGCTCCGCGACTGCCCCGACCTGCGGGTCCTGGCTACCAGTCGGGAGGCACTGGGCATCGGTGGTGAGGTCGTCTACCGTGTCCCCTCGCTGGCGTTCCCCGACCCGCAGGACTCGACTGACATGGCGCCGCTCGCCACCTGCGAGTCGGTGCGACTCCTCTGCGAGCGAGCACGGCTGGTGCGGCCCGAGTTCGTGCCCGGGGAGGGCAACGCGGTCGCGGTGGCCGAGATCTGCTGGCGGCTGGATGGTATCCCGCTGGCCATCGAGCTGGCGGCGGCGCGCCTGCGCGTGCTCTCCGTCGAGCAGCTAGCCACCGGCCTGAGCGACTGCTTCCGGCTGCTCACGGGCGGGAGCCGCACCGCGCCGCGCCGCCACCAGACGCTGCGCGCGACCATCGACTGGAGCTACGCGCTGCTGTCCGACGCCGAGCGGGCGGTGCTCCGCCGCCTGGCCGTCTTCGCCAGCGGCTGCACGCTGCCAGCGGCGGAGGCGGTCTGCGCCGGCGATGGCGTCGCGATAGGCGACGTGCTCGACCTGCTCACGTCCCTAGCGGACAAGTCGCTGCTCATCACGGAGGCAGAGGCGGGCGAGGCCCGCTTCCGGCCGTTGGTGACGATCCGCCAGTATGCCGAGGAGCAGCTCGTTGCCGCCGGAGAGATCGACGCCATACGTCTTCGCCACCGCGACTGGTACCTGGCCTGGGCGGAGCGCTCCTACCCGGCGTTGGTGGGGCCGGATCAGGGGTCGTGGTACCGCCGCTTCGACGCCGAGCGCGACAACCTGCGGGCGGCACTGGACCGGAGCCGGGCGGCGGGCGACGCGGACGCGGAGCTGCGGCTGGCAGCGGCGCTCGGGCGATTCTGGCGCGTGCATGGGCCGCTGAGTGAAGGGCGCACGCGGCTGGCCGAGGCGCTTGCCCGCGCCGGAGCCGCGGCGACCCCGTCCCGGGCCACGGCGCTCAACTGGCTGGGACAGTTCGAGTCCATGTACGGGAACCACCGGCACGCCATTGCGCTGCTGGAGGAGTCCCTGGCGCTGGCGCGGCCGCTGGGCGACCTACGGCTGCTCGTCCTCGTCCTGCGCCACCTGGCGGCGGCCTTTTACATGGGCGGCCAGCATCGGCCGGCACGGCCGCTGCTCGACGAGGCGCTGACCCTGGCGCGCCGCGGTGGCCTGGCGCGGGAAGCATCGTTCGTGCTCCGCTTCCTCGCTTTCTGGCCGCTGGCGGCAGGCGATCTGGTGGGGGCGCGCCAGCCGCTGGAGGAGGCGATGGCGCTGGCAAGGGAGACCAGGGACGGCGTGGCCGGAGATGCCGCGGCCGGCACACTCGGCGAGGTGGCGCTACGGCAGGGGCGCTACGACGAGGCACGGCGGCTGGCAGAGGAGGCGCTGGCCATGGACCGGGCGATCGGCCATCGCGAGGGGGAGGTGGCGGCGCGCATCCTGCTCGGGGATATCGCCCTTCGCCAAGGCGACCGCCGGACTGCGCTGGCGCACTACCGGGAGGCGCTGCGGGACTCGCGCCAGCGGGGCGACACCCCCGGAGCGGTCTACTTCCTGGAGCGGCAGGCCATCCTCGCCGAGGCGCTGGGCCGGCCGCGACGGGCCGCACGGTTCTTCGGCGCCGTAGAGGCCGGCCGCGAGACGAGCGAACCCATGTTTGCGCTTCCGGACACCCTCGTCTGGTCGGAGCAAGCGGTAGCCTCGGCGCGGCAGGCGCTTGGGGAGGAGGCATTCGCGGCGGCCTGGGCCGAGGGCCGCGCGCTGACGCTGGACGAGGTCCTCGCCGATGGGCTGCGAGAGGACGAAATGGGCGGCTGATCGAAGGGCCCGCCGTCTCCGGCTTACAAGCGTGCTTCCTGCTCTGGGATGCTGCCCTCCGGCCAGGACTCGCCATCGGCGAAGTACTCCTTCTTCCAGATAGGAACGATCTCCTTCAGCCGGTCGATAGCGTACCGGCCGGCTTCGAAGGCCTCGGCCCGGTGGGGCGCACTTGCTGCCACGACAACGCTGGTGTCACCGATCTCCATGCGTCCCAGGCGGTGCGCCATGGCTACCTGCGCATCTGGCCAGCGCGCCGCTACCTCGCGAGCTACTTGCTCCAGCTTTGGCAGCGCCATCTCTCTGTACGCCTCGTACTCAAGATGCCGCACCGACCGTCCTTCGGAGTGGTCGCGGACCACCCCTGAGAACACCACCAGCCCACCATCGCTCGGTCGCATCACGACGCGCACGAGCGCCGTGGCATCGAGCGGCTGATCCGTCAACGCTATCACTGGCCGCCACTCACGGGAGGAAGGAAGGCCACCTCGTCACCGTCTTTGACCACCACGTCCGGCCGTGCGAACTCGGCATTCACAGCGATCACCGTACTCCTTCGCCGGCTGGATAGGGCCGGCCAGCGCGACGCGCATTCCTCCCAGACATCCCCGGCACAACTCCCCGACGGCAACTCCACAGCTGTTTGATTCTTCCCCGTCACTTCTCGCAGCGAGGCGAAGAAACGTACGGACACGCAGATGCGGACAGCCGTCTCGACCTTCATTCGGGCAGTGTACCACTCTGCCCGATTGGGCCGGACTTAGTGCGCAAAGAGCGCTCGACCGAGCGTTTAACAACCTGCATCGGGCGACGTGCCCCCAAGGAAAGAGGCCATCGGTGTTTCGACAACGGAGCGTCAAGGCGTTCCACGTCGCCGCCGCGGCGGCGGGCGCCATAGCGACTCGACCGCTCGGGCTACACGTCATCCCCGTTTCCCAGATCACCGGCAGCGTGGGGCGCTGGCGTGAGCTCGACGCCAACTTCCGGCCACGGCTTGGCCAGCGGCACGCCCACTGCGACGAGCGTCGACGGCGCATCGAAACGGCAATGTGCCGCGGCGTCACGCTCCCGCCAATCGTCGTCTATCGGCTGCAGTCGGAATACTTCGTCCTGGACGGCCACCACCGTGTCGCGGCGGCGAAGGCGCTCGGCCAGCTCTTCATCGACGCCGACGTGATTGAGTATCGGGCGGTTCACAGCCCTGCGCTGTCTTGTTCCGCTTGACGCCAAAAGGAACCGCGGGCCCCCGGCTACTACCGCCGGCCAGCGGTTCCCCGGCGCTGCCACAGCCAGAGGTCGAGGGAGGATGCCAAGACGCCGCGACTGGGAGGATGTGTGGTTGCACTGTGTTGCTGCTGCACCGTATTATGTCTGTCGTCAGTCACGCGGCCGCCAGGGTAGTGCGCTCGTCGGCGTAGCGTCTCGTGGTCCGACGCCGCGCGATGTCGACGATCACAACGCGCTTGGTGATGATCTTGAGGCGCGGCCGGTCGTTCGAGATACTGCTGTTCGATGCCATGCCCGCGGCGCGGGCATGTTGAAGTAGATAGAAGGCTCGGTCGGACACGTGGAACTGCAAAACGTGCCACTGAGCACGCTCGTTAGCGCTTGTCAAGAGGACACGCGCCGGTTTTTCCGGCGCGAATCGGTGCAAGCTGATTCGTGCTTCGAGCTCTTCCGCCGAGCGATTGGCGAGCGTAGCCAGCCGGCGTGGGAGGCGATTTATGCCCAGTATCGCGGGATCGTGCTGTCCTGGGTCCAGCAGCACCCGGCGTTCCCGACGACACGGGACGATGCCGAGTACTGGCTAAACCGCGCCTTCGAGCGGCTGTGGTCGGCCCTTCCGCCCGAACGCTTCAGCTCCTTTGCCGAGTTGACCGCGCTGCTGCGCTACCTCAAAATGTGCGTACACAGTGTGCTCACCGATGAGCAACGGCGCCAGGCGAGAGTGCAGCTCGAGGCGCTGTCCGAGGAAACGGTCGAGGCGCTGGAGCCAGCCGATACCGAGCACGGGGTCATAGGCGACATGGCCGGCCGCGACTTGTGGAATGCCATCAGCGCCGAGCTCCACGACGAGGCGGAGCACCTCGTCGCCCACCTCTGCTTCGTGCTCGACCTGAAGCCTCAGGAAATCCAGCGGCGCCGCCCCGACCGCTTCGCCACCGTGGCCGACGTCTACCGGGTGAAGCGCAACCTGATCGAGCGATTACGCCGCAATCCCCATATTCTGGAGATCCGTCGCTAGATGCGCGAATTCGCCAGCGTGACGCGTTGAGTACGGCAGGAGGGAAGCATGCGATGACGAAAGGTACGCACCGGTCGTGAGCTGCATTCGCCCGGGTACGGTCAGCCCCGATGACCTGATTGCTTTCAACGACGGCGGGGCGCCTCCCAACGTCGTGGAACACGTGCGGGCCTGCCCGGACTGCGCCGCGACGGCGAGGACATATGCAACGACCGAGCGTCGATTGGCGAGGGACCTCCACCGATTCGAGTGTCCAACCCCCCAGGTACTTGGGGAGTATGACCTTGGCGTCGTGCCCGCTCAAGAGCATCTGGCGATCGCCATGCACGTCCGTGACTGCCCACGTTGCTCCGATGAGCTGCACACCCTGCGCAACTTTCTCGCCGTCGAGGACGTACCCAACGCTGAGCCACGCGTCGCACGGCTCAGGCGGCTCATCGCCACCTTGCTGCCATCAGCGCCGACATCCCAACCGCTGGCCGGCCTGCGTGGGACGGCTGAGGCCGGCATTGAGACCTACGCCGCGGGCGATTTCAAGCTAACGATCAGCTATGGACCCGAAGTACGGCGAGACGCCGGACGTATGAGTAAGCGAGTGACGAGCCTCACCGGGCTCGTCTGGAGCGACGCCACGACCAGTGAGGCAACTCTGGCGGGAGTCGCCACCCTGACTGGTGACGACGGTACCGCACGAACTGCCAACGTGGATGAGCTCGGCAACTTTACCTTCGAGGATGTCAAGGTGGGCGCCTATCGACTAGAGATGTCACTTGGTGACCAGGTCATCCTTATCGAAAGTCTGCGCATCGGACCCTGAGGATCCGACCTCGCTCGCCGATGTGGTGGACATAGTGCAGCGTCTGAGTGGGGAGTTCGCGATGCGCTCGGCTGTTCCGCAAGGTATGCGGAATGCATCACGACCGTCGACGCGGTAGGGGAAGCCATTCTAACAGGCAACAGTGAGGTAGGCTGGAGTAGTACCCATCGGTGCAACCCACCGGTGACTTCTGTCCACCTGGAATAAGCGCATCTTGACCATGTCATGCCAGGTCCGCTAGACTCAGTTTGAAGGACGTTTGTCCTAATCCGATTGGGGCGGCAGTGGCATGACGGTCGATCTGCACGGGCTGAGCCGGCAACTGGAAGCCATGGCAACCTATCTGGTGGACAGCCGTCCAGCCAGAGAGGCACGCGCCGAGCGAGCCGCCGCCGCTTTCGCCGAGGTATGCAGATCCTGGCAATCCGTGCGGACGGCCATAGAAGCGAGCCAGCTCGGCTATCTGGCTGCGCTGCCGGAAGAAGACCCGGCAATCGCGTATCCGCCTCCACCGTGTCCTGCGACGTTCTCGGTGGCCGCTACGGACGGCTCGCAAATTGAGCCGGAGCGGCACGCCATGGCCGACTATTTTGTGCTCAACACCGGCTGGGTCGTGATCCATTACGGCGAGAACCCGCGAGCCGAGCTTGGCAACGCCGTCGACATCCGGTTCCGAAGCGAGGACCTCTGGTTTGACGTAGAGGGTAGGCGCGTGCCGGTGCGGGACGAGTTGCTCGGCACCCTGCGAACGGTCCTTGAGCGTCGGAAGCTCGCGGACTTGTTACAAGAGATGCCCTCGACGCGCCCGGTCGTAGGTCTGGTTGATGGCTCATTGCTGGATTGGTCATTGGAGATCCGCAGACACGACCTGCCTGCCTCGGTCGAGCGCGACCTGATCGATCAGTTTGACCGAATCCGCGCGTCGGGTCACCTGCTGGCCGGCTACGTGAGCCGTCCCGGCAGTCGCGACGTGGCCAACCTGGCCCGTGTGCCGCTGTGCTCGGACCGGCCGGGTATGGATTGCCGGCGCTGCTCATCGCGCGAGCTGACCGGGGTTCACGCCTGCGAGCCGGTGGATGGCTTGGTGGATGGCGAGCTGTTCCGGCAGCTCCTACCGCCTTACTATCGTAGCGCGCTCTTCCGGCCGCGTCAGCGCGTTCAGGAGCGCTACGGCGAGCATCGCATGCTCTGCTTCTACCTGAACGCGGGATCGGAGATCGGCCGCGTCGAGGTCCCCGCGTGGATTGCTGTCGACCCGGAGAAACTGGCGCTCACGCACGCGCTGCTGGCCGACCAGTGCCGGCGTGGCCGCTATCAGGGACGCCTGCCGAGCTATCCTCCGGTGCTCACCGAGGCCCACGAGCAGGCGGTTCTGGATGGCGGCGACCGGCTGATATTCGAGCAGATGCTGGAGCGCCGGCTGCTGCGGGCCGGGCTGCCGGCGGACATCTCGGCCAAGCGCATGAGCAAGCAGTTGAAGGCGGTGTGAGTTGGATCACCTCGTTGCCGTCACCAATGGAGCCTGGCAGCCGCGCGAGCAGCGGGCCGGCGAAGTAGTGGCGGCCAGCACGACCGAGATCGTCGCGGAGGCCGTCGAGCTGCACGGCGCGCCTCCATTCGGCAGCCTGGTGAAAGTGGTCGAGCCCGGCCGGCCCACTATCTACGGGCTGGTGTCGCACGCCTCCACCAGTGGCCTTGACCCCTCGCGCCGCGCCGTCGCGCGGGCGCTGCCGCCCAGCCTGGTCGATGCCCAGATTTACGACGAGTATCCCGAGCTGCGCGATGTACTGCGCACAGAGTTCACCGCACGGGTCGTGGGTTTTGCCGACAGTTACGGCCGGATTCGGCACTGGCTGCCGCCCTTCCCGGCATCGCTGCACTATTCCGTGGTCAAGTGCGCCGCGGAGGAAGTTCGGGCCTTCAGCGAGCGACACAACTACCTCGCCTCGGCCCTGGAGGATCCGGAGAAGGGAATCGAGTTGGTCGCCGCGGCGATCCGAGAAGGCGCAGCCGTGCGCGAGTACGACATGGCCTACTTGCTGGCCGCCGGGCGATCCGTGGCTTCGCTGCTGGCCGGCGACTACCAGCGGTTGCTGCTGGTGTTGGAGCGCATCGCGCCATCAGGGGAGGTGCTCTGATGGGCTATTTGTCATTCGGCATGCCGGTGTTGGGCGTCAGATGTACGGGCGCCACAGAGTCTCGCAGCAAGCTATCGCCGATGGCGGGGTTCGGCGGAGCGCGGGCGTCCCGCCCGCCCCAGTCCGGCCGCGGGGGAAGGCGCCCCAAACGCTCACCCGATGCCACCCCGCCGGCAATCACCGGGCGGGCGGGACGCCCGCGCTCCGCCGAACCCCGCCAGGTCGATGCCATACTTCATGGCACCCCCTCCCTACACCCGCGACCTTGCATCGGCAACACCCATGGCAATTGAGCCGCTCGCGCAAACCGGCAGCCGCGTCGGTGTGGTCGTCGAAGGATCGCTCACCGCTGGGCTCACCGCCAAGCTGGCTTGCCCGGATCAGGTGGAACAGATGCGGGTGGGCAAGTTTGTCGTGGTTGACGGCCAGCAGCACCGCTACTTTTCGCTCATTACCGACGTGCAGCTTCACACAACCGACGGACAAGTCATCGCCGATCCGCCCAACGACGCCTTCGTTCGCCAGGTGCTGGCGGGAACCGCCACGTATAGCACCGTACTGGTGTCGCCGATGCTGATGCTGGCGAAGGGCTCGCAGGAGGACGTCGCTGGGCCTCAGCCGGTCCGCTCCATTCCCGGTCACTTCTCGCCGGTGCTGGACGCCACCGACGGTGATTTCAGCGTCGTGTTCGGCTCCGAAGACGCGGAGCATCCCGATCACTTTGCCATCGGCATGCCCCTCGACAACGATGTGCCGTTGTGCCTGGACCTGAAGCGCTTCGTGGAACGCTCCAACGGCATCTTCGGCAAGTCGGGGACGGGCAAGAGCTTCCTGACGCGCCTCATCCTCGCCGGCTTGATCAAGAAGGATGTCTGCTCCAACCTGATCTTCGATATGCACAGCGAGTATGGCTGGCAGGGTCGGTCGGAGACGGCTGCCGGAGGCACCGTGCGCGGACTGAAGCAGCTCTTCCCCGGCTCCAAAGTGCTGATCTACACGCTCGATCCCAAATCCACGCTGGCCCGCGGCGCCTCCTACGACGCGGAGGTGCGCATCTCCTCCTCGGAGATTACGTCCGAGGACATTCTCCTTTTGGCGCACGAGCTCAACCTGCCGCCGACGGTGTCTGAGACGGCCCACCTGCTGCAGCGACGCTTCAAGCAGCACTGGCTCAAGCGGCTGCTGGACCTGGAGCCGGCCGACCTGGAAGACACGGCCAAGGAGCTGGGCGCGCACGCCGGCTCCTTGCAGGCGCTCTACCGCAAGCTGTTACAATTGAAACGGAAGTCCTATATCGACTGGGAGGAGCGCGGCGCGGCCGACGGCACCTGGGAGAGCCTCAGCGACGAGTCGCCGGCGCAATCGCAGAGCGTGGTCAAGCAGATTCTCAACGCCATCGTGGCCAAGAAGCACATCGTCCTGGAGTTCGGGGCGCACTCGGACATGCTGTCCTACCTGCTGGTGGCCAACATCCTGACGCGATCGATACGGGCGCGTTATGTCGAGCAAACGGAGCGGTACCTGGCGACCCAACAAGCGGCCGATGCGCCTCGCCCGCTCATGATCACCATTGAGGAGGCCCACAAATTCCTCGACCCAGCCGTGGCGCGCGACACGACCTTCGGGACGCTGGCGCGGGAGATGCGCAAGTACAACGTGACGCTGCTCGTGGTTGATCAACGACCGTCGGCCATCGACTCGGAGGTGCTGTCCCAGGTCGGTACGCGGATGGTCTGCTTGCTCGATGATGAGAAGGATGTCGACTCCATCTTGAGCGGCGTCAGCGGCGCCACCCGGCTGCGCTCGATCCTGGCCACGCTGGAAACCCGCGGCCAGGCCATGCTGGTCGGCCACGCCCTGCCGATGCCGGTGGTGATCCGCACGCGCCCCTACGACGATGCCTTCTATGCCGCGGTCCGCGGCTACGAGTCGGATGAGGCCATGCGGGAGGAGATGCAGCGCAAGATGAGCCGGTTCGCCCGCCGGTGATCCGCATCTTGCATTTTGCCGACCTGCACCTCGGCATCGAGAACTACGGCCGCCTCGACCCCAGCACCGGGCTCAGCACGCGAGTGATGGACTTCCTGGCCGCGCTCGACGCCGTCGTCGAGCGGGCGATTCAGGAGGACGTCGACGCCGTACTCTTTGCCGGTGACGCCTACCGCACGCGGGACCCGAATGTCACCCACCAGCGGGAGTTTGCTAGACGGCTGGCCCGCCTGATTCGTGCCGGCATCCCCACCGTGTTGCTCACCGGCAACCACGATCTACCGAACGCTCACGGTCGCGCGACCTCCCTGGACATCTACGACGCGCTGGCCCTGGAACGGGTTCGGGTGATCACTGAGCCGGAGCGATTCACGCTGGACACCAAGTCCGGCCCGCTGCAAATTGTCGGCCTGCCCTGGACCCAGCGTGGACGCTTCGTCGACGCCGAGGAGGTGCGCAGCAAGTCGACCGAGGCCATCGAGCAAGACCTGACCGGCACCATCGAGTGGTGGCTCGCCGATCAGGCCAGCCAGCTCGATCCGGACATCCCTGCCGTCGCGCTCGTGCATGCCTCGCTCCAGGGCGCCCGCTTTGGCTCGGAGCGCAACCTGCTGCTCGGACGAGATATGGTGCTGACGCCATCCGCCCTTGACGATCCGCGATTCGACTACGTCGCGCTCGGCCACATCCACCGCCATCAGCGGCTGGGCAGCTTGCGCCCGCTGGTCTACGCCGGTAGCCTGGAGCGGATCGACTTCGGTGAGGAGAAGGAGGAGAAGGGCTTTGTCCTCGTGGAGATCGAGCGCGGGCGCGCCCGGCCCACCTTCTGTCCGTGGCGGGCACGTCCCTTTGTGACGGTAGACGTCACGCTGGATGACGACGAGCCGACCGAGCAGGTGCTGAATGCCCTGTCGGCACAACCGATCGAGCAGGCGGTCGTGCGAATACGGGTGAGCGGCGCCGCCCAGCAGCTCCAGAAGCTGCGGCTGCCTGACGTGGTGACCGCGGCCCGCCGCGCCCATTACTTCGCCGGGCTACAGCGGGTGACCACCACCGAAGCGCGCGCTCGCGACGCCGTGCAGTGGAGCCAGGACACGTCGGTCGCTGAAGTGATGGCCCACTACTGGGTCAAGAAGCGGGTCCCGGAGGCGCGACGCCGGCAGTTGCTGGAAGCGACACAGGCGCTGCTCGCCGAGGAGGCGACAGCGTGATCCCGTTGAGCCTGACATTGCGCAACTTCCTCTCCTACGGCGCGGCCGGACAGACGCTCGAGTTTCAGGGTCAGCACGTGCTGTGCCTCTCCGGGGAGAACGGCCACGGCAAGTCGGCGCTGCTCGATGCCATGACCTGGGCCCTCTTCGGCAAGGCGCGCGCCAGCTCCGACGACGAGCTGGTTCACCACGGCGCTGTCGAGATGCAGGTGGTGTTCGACCTGGAGCTCAATGGCCAGCGCTATCGCGTCTCGCGCGTGCGCACCTCCAAAGGCAAGACGCGGCTCACCTACCTTGAGCTGTTCATCGCCGAGACCGACGGAGCTTGGCGCATCCTCAGCGGCGGCAGCGTGCGCGAGACGGAGGAGCAGCTCACGCGGCTCCTGGGGATGAACTATCGAACCTTCATCAACTCCGCGTTCCTGCTGCAGGGGCGCGCCGACGAGTTCACGGTCAAGCCACCGGCGGAGCGCAAGCAGGTGCTGGCGGACATCTTGAATCTGGACGCCTACGAGCGGCTGAGCCTGCGCGCCAAAGACGGTCGCCAGGAGTGGGCGACGACGGTGGCCACGACGCAGCGCGAGCTGGTCGACCTGGATCGGGCCTTGCTGGCGCTGCCCGCCGCCCTGACGGCGCTGACTGCAGCCCGGCAACGCCAGGCCGAAGCGGATAGCGCGGTGCCTCCGGCGCAGAAGCTGCTGGACCAGCTCACCGCGCGTTGCCAGCAATTGAGGCATTTGCGCGCAGAGCGTGAGCAGCTCCGCGGTGAGCAGTCGCACATCGCCGCGACGGTGCGTGACCATCAGGACAACATCGCGGTGCAGAAGGACCGGCTTGCTCAGGCCGCGCAGATACTGGCCGATCGTGCCGACATCGAGCTGGAGTATCAGCGCTGGCAGGAACAGCGCGCCATCGTGGCGGACCATGCCGCTCGCCTCGTGCGCTTGCAACCGCTGCGCCAGCGACAGCAGGAGCTGACCCATGCCATCGAGCGCGCCGAGGCGACGCTCCGACAGGAGGCCGCGACGCTCCGCGGCAAGCTGGAGAGCTGCGTTGCGGAGAGCGCCAAAGGCGCCGAAGCCGAACGAGCCCTCGACGTGTTGCTCGCTCAGGTTGGCGTTCTAGAGTCCGCCCCAGAACGCCGGTCGGCGCTGGTCCAATGCCAGGTCGAGCTGCGCGAGTGCGTCGCTACGCTGCGTGCCAACAACGGGAACCTCGAACAACGCATTGTCCAGCTCCGCACGCGCTACCAGGCGCTGACCACCGCCGGGGCCATCTGCCCAACCTGCGAACAGCCGCTGGCCGATGGGCAGCGTGAGCAACTGCAACAAGCGATGCGAGCGGAGGCAGACTGCTGCAAGGCGCAAAGTCAGGCCAACGTGAATGAGATGGCGCGCGCCGACGGCGAGCTGAAGAAGCTCGGCCGGGAGGCAGCCGACATCGACCGGCAGATCAAGCAACTGGGCGTCCTCCAGCAGCAGGAGGCGACCCTCAAGGAGAAGATGCGAGCGGCGGCCTGCGCCCAGCTCGAATTGCTGAACTGGGAGCAAGCGCTGCGAGCGGTGGAGGCTCGGATTGGCTCTGGAGCGTTCGCGGCAGCTCTCTGCCACGAACAATCAGGTGTCCGCGAGGAGATCGATCGCGTCGGCTACGATGAGGCGCTGCACAGCGCTGCCAATCGGGCGGCAATTGAACTGGCGACGTCAGAAGCGCGCCGGCGAGCGCTTGATCAAGCTATCAGTGTCCAGACCACGGCTGAAGAGAGCCTGCAACATCTCCAACGCGGACTGCACACCTGGGAGCAGCAGCAGGCAGCGACGCAGGCCAAGCTGGAGCAAGCGGAGAAGCTGCTGGCGGGGAGCGACGGGGTAGAACAGGAGCTCGCACAGCAAGAGCGCATCGTTGCCGCGCTGCGACAGGAGCAGATCGTCGCGGCCGGAGTGTTTGCCTCGGCGGCGGCGGAAGTCGAGCAGTTGCGCCGGAAAGAGCAGCTTCGCTCCGACTGTCTGAAGGCGCTGAAGGAGGGGCAGGAAGCGCAGGGCCTCTATGCCGACCTGACCGACAGCTTCGGTCGCAACGGCGTCCAGGCCATGTTGATCGACGAAGCTATACCGATGATCGAGGAGGAGGCCAATCGTCTGCTGCAGGACATGACGGATGGCCGGCTCAATGTGTCGCTGGAAACGCAGCGCCAGACGCAGCGCCAGACGATTGTGGAAACCCTGGACATCAAGATCAGCGATGAGCTGGGCACGCGCAACTACGAGCTCTACAGCGGCGGCGAGGCCTTTCGCGTCAACTTCGCCTTGCGTGTCGCCCTCTCCAGGCTGCTGGCGCATCGAGCCGGCACCCGCCTCCAAACCCTGGTGATCGACGAGGGCTTCGGCAGCCAGGACGACGCCGGCAGGGAGCGACTCAAGGCGGCGCTCGGCTCCGTGGCCGCCGACTTCGCTTGCATCATCGTCATCACTCATCTGGACGAGATGAAGGAATGGTTCCCCACCCGCGTCGAGGTGGTGAAGGATGCCGGCGGGTCGCGCCTGCACATGGTGGCATCCTAGCCATTTTCCTACCCCCAGGGGGTAGTTGACGAAGTTGCCTCCCGCACTTTACAATAGTAAGCACTGGGTACACGTTCGGAGGCTCGCACATTGTCTGCCACGCTGCGGCGCCTTGCCAGCGCGGCCGCTGAGGCTCCGGCTCTCGGTCAGTGGATTCTCGAGCGCGTCGGCAATACACCGCTGATCGCGCCACGGCGGGTCATATCTGGGAATCCGGATGTCCGTGTGCTCATCAAGGCGGAGTGGTTCAATCCGGGCGGCTCCGTCAAGGATCGCGCGGCGTTGCAGATCGTCCTCGATGCCGAGCTCCGTGGCGACCTGGGTGGGGGGAAGACGCTGATCGACTCATCCTCAGGGAATACCGGCATCGCCTACGCGATGGTCGGGGCCGCTCGCGGCTTCCCAGTGGAGTTAGTCATGCCTTCGAGCGTCAGCGAGGAGCGCAAGCTCATTGCAAACGCCTATGGGGCCAAGATCACCTATTCGGATCCCTACGAAGGCTCGGATGGCGCCATCCGGCTGGTCCGCAAACTGGTCGAGGAGCAACCTGAGCGATACTACTATGCCGATCAATATTCCAACCCTTCCAACTGGCAGGCGCATTACAAGACCACCGGACCGGAGGTGTGGCGACAAACAAGCGGCCAGGTCACGCACTTTGTGGCGGGCCTAGGAACCAGTGGCACGGCGATGGGCGCTGGGAGGTACCTGCGAGAGCGAAACCCGGCCATCGCGGTCGTCGGCGTGCAACCGGACAATGCGTTGCACGGTCTCGAGGGACTCAAGCACATGGAGAGCTCGATCGTGCCGCGAATCTACGATCCGTCCCAACTCGAACGAAAGCTGCTGGTGAACACCGAAGAGTCATTCGACATGGCCCGTAGAATGGCGAGCGAGGAAGGCATCTTTGCCGGCCAATCATCCGGAGCGGCCATGGTCGGCGCGCTCCGCCTCGCCGAGTCGCTCGACGAAGGCGTCGTGGTGGTGGTGTTCCCTGATGGAGGCGACAAGTATTTATCGACCAGTCTCTGGAAGTTCGATGACTGGTCAATTTGAACACGACAGGAAGAGTGATCAAGTGACAATTGCTGTGATAGTGCCGAGCGCGCTCCGCGCGCTCACGCAGAACCAGGCACGTGTCGAGGCGCAGGGGAGCACCCTGCGCGAGGTGCTGGACGACCTGGAGCGCCGGTATCCCGGCGTGGGAGGGCGTCTGCGCAACCCGGACGGCACCATCCGCCGGTTTGTCAATGTGTATGTCAACGGCGAGGACGTCCGCGCCAAAGGTGGCTTGGACGCGGCGCTCAACGAAGGTAGTGAGGTGGGCATCATGCCGGCGATGGCTGGCGGTAGTGGCTTTTCCGAGGAGGAGGTGGTGCGCTATAGCCGCCACCTGCTCATGCCGGAGGTAGGGAGTGTCGGCCAGCGCAAGTTCAAGCAGTCGCGCGTGCTGGTCATCGGCGCCGGGGGCCTCGGTTGCCCTTCGGCCCTCTACCTGGCGGCTGCCGGCGTCGGCACGCTCGGCATCGTCGACTTCGATGAGGTCGACCTGTCCAACCTGCAACGGCAGATCTTGCACCACACGCACGATGTTGGGCGACCAAAGGTGCTCTCCGCCAAGGATGCGCTCTACGACGTCAACCCGCACGTCAACGTCGTGCCGCACCAGATCGCGCTGGACTCCAGCAACGCGCGCGAGATCATCGATCAGTACGATCTCATCGTCAACGGCTGCGACAACTTCGCCACGCGTTACCTGCTGAGCGACGTTGCTTATTGGGCGGGCAAGCCGCTGGTGGACGGCAGCATCTTGCGCTTCGACGGCCAGGCCACCGTGTTTGTCCCTGGGCAGGGCTGCTACCGCTGCCTGTTCCCGACGCCCCCGCCGCCGGGCGAAGTGCCGAGCTGCGCCGAGGCCGGCGTGCTGGGCATGATGACCGGCGTCGTCGGCTCCATCCAGGCTATCGAGGCTGTCAAGCTCATCCTGGGCATCGGCGAGTCGCTCGCCGGCAAGCTGCTGGTGGTCGACGCCTTGACCATGGAGTTCCGCACGATGCGCACACCGCGGGATCCCAACTGCCCAGTGTGCGGCGACCACCCATCGATCTTCGAGCCGATCGACTACGTGCAGTTCTGCGGCGCTCCGCACGCGGAAGTGCCGGTGGGTGTCGCCTGATGCGCTTGCGGCGATCCTTTGCCGACGAGATCATCGCCCACGCCCACGAGGGCCGCGAGCAGGACGCCGAAATCTGCGGCGTCCTGCTCGGTAAGGGCGAGGAGATTGCCGAGCTGATCAAGGTCAAAAACATCGACCCGCAGCCGCGCATCCGCTACGTCATGGACCCCCAGGGGCTATTCGGTGTTATGCGGCGGATCGACGAAACGGGGGGGGAGCTGGTAGCCATCTACCACTCCCACCCCCATACGCGGGCGTATCCGTCGGAGACGGACCGGCGCAACGCCCACGACGAGGAGGGCCGGCCGTGGTGGCCCGGCGCCGTGTACCTCATCTGCTCCTTGGAGCATGTCAATCAACCTGACTTGCGGGCGTTCCGCCTGTTCCCGGACCACTCCGAGGACGTTGCGCTCGAGCTAGTCTAAGCCAGAGAAGGGCAGAACAACATCATGAGCGTAGAGCCATCGGAGCCGTTTCAGCGCCTCAGCGTGGACGAGGCGAAGAAGCAAGTCGACGCCGGCGTGCCCGTGATCGATGTCCGCGAGCCGCACGAGTATCAAGCCGGTCACGTGCCGGGCGCCAAGCTCGTGCCGCTCAACTCCTTCCTACGCTCGCCCAAGCAGCATCTACCGCCCAGCGGCCCGGTGCTATTCATCTGCGCCGTGGGACAACGCTCGGCAGTTGCTGCCGAAATGGCCGCCGCGGCCGGCGCGAAGGACGTGCGCAACATCGAAGGCGGCACCAACGCCTGGATCGCGCGCGGCTTCCCCACGGAGCGGTGAGGGCCGACCGCTAGGTTTGGCGCCGCACATTATTTGCGCGGTGGGCTGGTGGGGGCCATTCCCCCACCAGCCCACCTCGCCAACCACGCGACGCACGCCCGGCCCCTCAGGGCCATTCGGCGGCTCCGGGCTCACCCAGGATGGCCCGCTTCGGGTTTGCGGGGGGGATTGGTCGGTGCATCGGGAGACGGGCGCGGTGGGGCATCCTGGTCGCATCCAGACCCATCCGCGTCAACCCTCGACCATCCGCCTGCCAGCCTTCCGCCCCAGCCCGATGTAGGGCCGATAACACGGCGGCATCGGCCAATGGCAAGAGGTTCGGCGCGTAGTCCTCGATCTCAGGGAACGAAACGACCAGGTTCTGGTACTCGAAGCGTGCCGCCCGTTGGGGCCGAACGGCCGGCGCTCCGGGGTGTGGGCGAATGGCCGAGATCTCACTGTTCGGGCGAATAGCAGATACGCCCGGTCGCATTGGTTGGCCACACTGCATGCAGAATCTCGCCGCATCCGGGTGTTGCGTCCCACATGCCGTGCAAAAAATGGCCATGCGACGATCCTCCTTATCTTGTGGTCAGCCATCCGGAAGGGTCTGGCGGATATGATAGCAAGCGGACACGGTTAGTCCTCCCAGCAGCGGGAAGGGTTAGGAGCAATGCGGTTCGGTTAAGGGAAAGCAAGTTGGGCCAGGGATGCCCGGGGCGGCGGACCGCAGTCCGCCGCCCCGGCAAATCAGTAACGGTCTTCGCTCGCCCTATGTGAACCGTATTGGTGTTTGCCGGGGTCACCCGGCCTCGCCGTCCGCGAACTCCAGCCGGTTGCCGAACGGGTCCGCGCAATAGAACCGCACCACGCCTGGTCGTAGCTCGTCGCTGGTCGTGCTGACCCCGTGAGCCTCCAGATTAGCCTGAAAAGCCGCCACGTCCGTCACGAGCAGACACGGGTGAGCTTTTAGCGCCGGCTGAAACGGCTCTTCCACTCCCAGATGCAACTGCTGGCCGGCGCCCAAGCGAAACCAGCAGCCGCCTCGAGCGGCCAGCACTGGCGGTTTGGGAACTTCCTCCAGACCCAGCAGTTGACCATAGAACTGGCGGGCCAGCGCTTCCTCGCCTCGAGGCATGGCGAGTTGCACATGTGCGATGCGCTCAATGCCACTCAATGACGCACTGCCTCACCGGCGCCACCCGCTCGAGTGGTCGCCGGGGTCTCCCCGTCAGTAGATAAAGGTAACGCCCCAACCATCGTGGACCCACCGATAACTGACGGAGCCCCACCACGGGAAGTTCATCTCGCTGACCTGGAACCAACCGTTACTGCCAACAGAAGTGACGTATGCGACGTGGCCATACCATCCCGCGCCGTCGGCGCCGGGCTGGAAAACGGCGATGGCGCCGTAGTGCGGATAGTATCCCTCATTCCAGCCGCTCCAGCGCGCCTCATAGACCCAGTGCCAGGCATTGCCCCACACGCTGCCCGCGAGGTCCGGCCGCTCGTGAGCTGCCCACCACGTACACTGACCATAGGGAAAGGCGTTCCAGGCGGCCTCGGCGGGCTTGCTCGGCGTCAACATCGTGATCAATATGAACGCCAGCGCTACCGCCGCAAAGATTCGACGCACCCTCCAGGTACCTCCTCCTCATCCTCCCAGCCGGCATCCCCACCGACCAGCACCAGACTGTGCCAACTCATACTAGTCAACCGGTCGATGAGTGCCGTCCGGGGGTAGCCCTTAAGTCCTAGGGAGCGGCGGGCGGCGAGACTTCCGGCGCTGTTGTGCCGACAGCGATTCGACCGATGCACTGCTCAATGCTGCCGGATGCGCCGGCCTAATCCAGGCCAAATCGGGTCATGTCCGCCTCTTCTGCGCCAATGTAATGGGCGATCTCGTGGATCACCGTGCGCCGAATCTCCCGGCGCAGCCGTGACCGCGTCGGAAATGCGCGTTCCAGCGGTCCCCGGTAAATAGTGATCCGTGGTGGATCGAGGCCGAACCCCGCGTTGCGCTCAGCTCGTGATGCGCCCTCAAAGAGGCCGAACACCTCCCCGTCCGCGGCGTCGGCGGCATCAGGCTCGTCCGCCACGAGGATCGGCACCTCCGCCAGCAAGCCGGCCCACTCCGAGGGAACTTCCCACAAGGCGGACCGCACCTCGCGCTCAAACTGACGCCTGCGCATGTCCGTTCACGTTTCAGCGTGCAACTGCAGCGGGGCCGAATTAAGCGTATTGCAGCGCAGTACGTCCGCGTCGAAGTCCCCCACTGCCTCCAATATTGCTGACCATGCTTCGGCATCCCCCGTCAGGAGGAAGAATGTCGGACCGCTGCCGGAAAGCAACGGACGTAGCCCTATGGCTTCCAACGATCGGCGCAACGCGGTCAGCAGCGGGAGGCAACGCTCCGCCGCGGTCAGCAGTCCATTGGTCAGGAGATCCTCGGGAACCGTCCCACCCGCGGCCATGACTCGGGCGACGTGATGGCTACGGCTCCCATCCGTCCATTCGTCCGCACGCAAAGCATTGAACACGTCACGCGTCGATAGCGGCGTCCGCGGCCGCACGAGAATCAGGGGCCGCGGCGGTTGGCATGGCAGCGGTTCCAGCCGCTCGCCGCGCCCTTGGACCAGCGCAGTTGGACCGCCGAGGAAGAACGGCACGTCGGAGCCGAGCTCCGCAGCGAGCGGAGCCAGGTCGAGCGTCGTGACCGACCAGAGGTGCTGCAATCCCAACAAGGCGGCGGCGGCGTCGGCGCTGCCGCCACCGAGACCAGCGGCGATCGGGATGCGCTTGCGAAGGAGCAGGCCCGCGCCCGCGGACACACCGGCGCGAGCGCGGAGGAGATTGGCAGCTCGCAAGGCCAGATTGTCCGTGAACGGCAACACCGGCTCAGCCGCCAGGGTAAGGCCCGCGCTCGGCCGACAGGTCAGCTCATCGGCGAGGCTGATTGCCTGAATGATCGAGACCAGCTCGTGATAGCCATCGGGACGGCGGCCAAGAATTTCCAGGCAGAGATTGATCTTGGCATGGGCAAGGACGCGAAGGCCGCTCAGCGTACGCGCTCACCGGGTCGCGCGCCGGGCACCGCCATCGATCCCACGACCTCCTTCACGACATCGCGCGGACTGACATTGCGGATGCGCGCCGCTGGATTCATGATGAGCCGGTGGGCCAGGGTCACCTCTGCCAGCGCCTTGACGTCGTCTGGGATGACAAAGTCGCGCCCTTGCAGCGCCGCCCGAACCTGGCTCGTCTTGAACATCGCCAGGGAGCCACGCGGGCTGGCGCCGAGATACACGTCGGCGTGAATGCGCGTCGCCCCGGTGAGGTCCACGATATACTGCTTCACCAGCGGATCGACGTAGACCTTGCGTACCTGCGCCTGCAAGGCGATGAGCTGGTCGGCGTCGATCACAGCTTCCAGACTCTCAATAGGATGCTCGATCTGTTGACGCTCCAGCACGGCGATTTCGTCGCGCACACTTGGATAGCCGAGGCGTACACACATCAGAAACCGGTCGAGCTGCGCCTCCGGCAAGGGGAAGGTTCCCTCGTACTCGATCGGGTTCTGGGTGGCGAGCACCATGAACGGCACAGGCAGCGGGAAGGTGTGCCCCTCCACGGTCATCTGGGCCTCTTCCATCGCCTCTAACAATGCGGATTGGGTTTTGGGCGTTGCCCGATTGATCTCGTCGGCGAGGACCACCTGGCCCACGATCGGGCCTGGGCGAAACTCGAACTCTTGTGTCTTCTGGTTGTACACGGAGACACCGGTCACGTCGCTCGGCAAGAGATCAGGGGTGAACTGAATGCGCCGGAACGTGCAGCCGATGGAGCGCGCGAAGGCCTTGGCCAGCATCGTTTTGCCCACGCCGGGCACGTCTTCGATGAGCGTGTGGCCTCGACAGAGCAGCGCGGTCAAGGTCAGCTCGACGACCTCGTGCTTACCTATGATGACCTTTTCGACGTTCTCCATAACCTGCTGCGTCAATGCGCGCAGATCAGCCATCCAACGATCCTTTCGCGACGATCATAGTGACTGGATCCCTGGCGATTATACCCCTGGGAGCGATCGCCGTCAGCCGTCGCCACGCGACAGCCCGAGTCGTTCCAGAATCCGCTCTTCGGCGGCCCGCATCCGCCGCTGATCGTCTTCCCGGTGATGATCGTGCCCGAGCAGATGGAGCACGCCGTGGACTGTGAGGAAGGCAAACTCACGCGCCGCGTCGTGGCCGTAGTCGCGCGCCTGGTCAAGCGCCCGTGCTACACAGATGGCGACGTCACCGAGGTAGGGGTCTGCCTCCATCGGCACTACAACCGTCTGGCCTTCCGCCGCGCCGAACGACAGCACGTCCGTCACTTCGTCGATGCCGCGATAGGTCCGGTTGAGATCGCGGATTTCGTCGGGGGAGACGAAGGCGATGGACAGCTCCGCATCCGTGCTAGGCCGCTCGGCCAAGACGGTGGCGCGCGCGGCCTGCTCGACGGTCGTGGCGATGCCCGCGTCGATGGAGTCGCCGGAAAGTACGTGGATGATGGATTCAGTTGACATTGTGGCCGTTGGCGGACACTCGGGCACGCCGCGTCCTCCGGCCCACCCGACGCTGAATCGTCGGGCTAACAGGACGAACCCGCCTGAAGGCGGCTAAGGCTACGTACGCAGACGGCCGGCGTCCCCAGCCTGCTTCAGCAGGGTTGGTCCGGTTAGCCCGACGGTTCAGCGTCGGGCTCCTCCGTGCCCTAGACCGCATCACTTACGACCGCCACTTGCTGGTAGCTGATACGGGTGTGATAGATGCCGCCGAGGACGATCATGAACGTGTCCTTGATGATGCGCAGGTCGTGCAGCGTGAGGTCACTGTCGTCCAGCTCACCCTCCCGGATACGCTCATCAAAGACGCGGTCCAACAGCGCCGCTATGTCCTCACTGGAGCGTTTGCTGGCGGCTCGCACCGCCGCTTCGGTCGCGTCGGCCAACATCACGATGGCAGCTTCCCGCGTGTTTGGTCGCGGGCCGGGATAGCGGAAACGAGATTCGGGCGGAATCTCTCCGCCTTGCTGCTTCGCCAACTGATAAAAGAAGCCAATGAGTCGCGTGCCATGGTGCTGGGCGATGATGTCACAGACGCGACGGGGAAGGTGATGCTGCTTGGCCATCTTGAGGCCGTCCGTGACGTGCGCGGCAATGACCTGCGCGCTGACGTCCGGAGCGAGCTGCTGGTGAATATTGGGCTGCTCGATCTGGTTCTCGATAAAGTAGTAGGGGTGGAGCAGCTTGCCAATGTCATGGTAATAGGCGCCGACTCGGGCTAGCAGGCAGTCGGCGTCAATCTCGTCGGCGGCTCGCTCTGCCAGGTTGCTGACGATGATGGAATGGTGATACGTCCCCGGCGCCCCCAACAGCAGCCGCCGGAGTAGCGGCTGGTTGGGTCGGGACAGCTCCATGAGCTGCAGCGACGTCGTGATTCCGAACAGATACCCCAGCAGGCTAAACGCGCCGAGGGTCACCATCGCGCACACCGCGCCGTTGGCGACGCTCTCCAGGGCCAGCACCATGATCTGATTGCTCGTCGGCTGCCCGGCGACCAACAAGTAGGCGAGTCCGATCGTCGCATTTGCCATCGCCACGACCACGCCGGCGCGGAAAAAGCCCGACAGCCGCTCGATGTGCCACATGGCCAAAATGCCGACCAGCCCGTCGACCAGTCCCAGCAACGCCATCTCCAACGAGCCGTTCATCTCGTAACCGATGAGGACCGCGAGTATTCCGGTGATCAGCACCGAGAGCTGAAGGTCCAACAATACCGCTATCAGCATCGACACGATGGCGAGCGGGAATAGGTAAATACCCGTCGGGTCGGTGTGCCACAGTATGCGCGCGCCGGCCGCCGTAGCGAGGAGGAGCAAGCCTATCAGGGACAGCGGCTTGGAATGGAACCACAAAGCCGGTTGTACCCGGAGCAGGTAGGCGTACAGAGGCAGCAGCAAGGCGGCCACCAGCAAGGCAGTACCGACATATTTGGTGACGTCGGGCGGTTCCCGAAACAGTCCAAGCGCCTTGAGCTCCTCGATGCTCTGGGCGGTTGCCACATCTCCCTTGCGCAACACGAGGTCGCCGCGGTCGACGTGGACGCGAACGGGCGTGACCTGGCTTTGGGCCTGTTGCTGTGCTACGGTTGTCTGCGCCACGTCAGGGAAGCTATTGGGCTTCACGAAATTGACTATGAGCTGAGCCGCCAACGCGGACTGCTCTTGGGACCACTGCGCCGGGATCGTTGCCACCAGTCCCTGCTGCACGGTCGCCAGCCCCTCGGGACGGATCTGCAACGTCGCCGCCTGGTCAAGCAGGCGAAGCACCACGTCGCGCACTGAGGCAAAGCTAGCGTCCGATAGCTGAGCAGCGTCGGCAGCAGTAGTCGGCGTCAGACTACCTCCCGACACTTGCAGCAGTCGCCCAGCCTTGTCGGACACGGTCGCATCGGCGCGAACCGCGATCAGCTGCGTCAGCAGGTCGGCGGCCGAGCGACGCGACGACTGCGCAATACCGGCATCGTAGCGATAGATTGTGCCGACATCCTGCCCCAACTGATGGCTTTCCGCCTGCGTGAGCACGCTGCTGACATAGTCGGCACTTCGCGGCGCCACCAGGTCTCGATCGGCTCGCTCACCGACTGCAAGCTGCACTTGTCCCGGCAGCCAGCTCGCCCGCAGTACTCCTGACAGTAGCGCGATCGTGATGGCGGCGAGCAGCACAGGAACGACGTGGCCCGCCGCGACGCTGCGCACCACACGGAGTCGCGCGAGCGGACGCTGCCGGAATTCCGCGGCGACGTCATAGACGCCCACGGTGTCTCCTTCTCGTCTCTACCGACTCCGTAGCAGTGACGACACGACCTCCGAGGCCAGCCTGCCGTCGGCCTGGCCCTGGGTGCGTTGCATCAACAGGGCCATGACCCGGCGCATGTCGCCGGCGCCCGTGGCGCCTGTCTCGGCGATAACGTCGCGCGCTACCGCCTCGATCTCCAGGCGGCTTAGTTGCCGGGGCAAGTAGCTCGAGAGAACGGCCAGGTCCCCTTCCTCTTTGTCCACCAGATCCTGGCGACCGGCCGCGCGAAACTGGGCGATTGAGTCCTGACGCTGCTTGACCAATCGCCGTATGACGTCGAGTGTCTCTTCGTCGGAGAGCGGGCGCCCCAGCTCAATCTGCCGATTTTTGGCGGCAGAGCGGAGGAAACGGATGGCGCTTACCCGCACGTCGTCACGAGCACGCATGGCCGATTTCATGTCTTCCATGAATCGCGCGTCGATGGTCTGTTCCATTGGCAGTTCGGTCACTCTCGTCGGATGGCAGCATGGGCCGCGGCATCGCGGCAAATGGCCAAATTAGTCCCACAAGTATACGCGTCAGTAGGGTTCGGTCAACGACCGAGCAGCACCCGTGCTACACTGGCGGGGCAGGTCTTCCGAGTTACCATCGCCGCCCTCCAACTTCGGGAGTTGAAATGGAGCGCGTACCGGCTGGTGTCGCCGCGACGGATGCTCCAACGGTACGGGGCCGGCTACGACGTTACCGTGCTCCCTTGTCGCTGGCGGCCCTGATCGCCCTCACAGCGCTGATGTTCTTTAGGACGCCACCGATCCACGTCGCACCGGCGAGCCTCTACCTCCTCGCATCGGTCTTACCGGGCGTTCCGCTGGGACCCGTCAACGCTGCCCTCGGCCAGCCATCGGTGCAATCGATCACATTTGCCGGCGCAGAGGGAACCGTGGCGGCCGATCTGTACGTGCCGCCCGGATCCGGCGCGCACCCCGCTATCCTGATCGTCAATGGGGCGCTGGCGGAGGGTAGGAAATACCCGGCGCTCGTACAGTTTGCCACGGCGCTCGCTCGGAGCGGCTACACGGCGCTGGTTCCTGATTATCCTGACCTGCTCCACGAGGAGCTCACCCCGGCCAGCCGGCAAGACGTGGAGCTCACCTTGCGGCGTCTCAACGCGCTGCCAAGCGTGCAGCCCGGCCACGTGGAGTTGGTGGGCTTTTGCGTCGGCGGTACGCTCGGCCTGCTGGCGGCCGAGGACCCTCAGACGCCGCCGCTGCGGGCGGTTGTCGATTTGGCCGGCTATGTCAGCTCGACGGACATGATTCAGCTCATCACCACGAACACCTATGAAGCCGGTGGGAAGCTCCTCGACTACGCCACCGACCCGTGGGTGGTGGTAGCCGTGGCGCGTAGTCTGGTTGCTGGCCTTCCTGACGCCAGTGATCGGGCCGTGTTCGCACCATTGCTCGGCGATCCGCCACCCGATCATTACGTCGCCCCGAACTGGAGCACGCTGCCGCCCGCCCGGCTCTCCGGCGGAGGCCAAGCGCTGCGGGCGCTGCTGCTGAACCGGAACCCGGCTTTGGTACCGGCGCTCATCGCGGCGCTGCCGTCGCCAATGCCGGAACAGCTGTCGGCGCTTTCTCCGGAAACGCAACTCGACCACCTGCGTTTCCCGGTGTACGTGGTCGCCGACCGTTCCGACACGTATGTGCCGAATGCGCAGTCCGTCAAGCTGGAGGAGCGTCAGCCATCGTTGGTTCATCTTTCCTACGTGAGCTTGCTCGCCCACGTCGAGCCGGAACTCCCGACGAAGAGCAACTTGCTGGCGACCCTCACCGACGTAGCCGGCGGCGCCTGGCAACTGTTCGCCGCCATGGACCATGTGCTCGCGTCACTCCAGTAGCCGGTGTTGCCACGCGCCTGCCCATCCTGCTAGGTCATCCCCTAGTCAAGTTGCTGATGCGACACGCTCAGCCCGTTCGGTACGGTTGAGCTACACAGAACAGGGCGCCGTTTCCACGCCCGCTCACTCATCACAGGAGGTACCCGTGACCGAAGAAACAACAAATGTCCTGACCGAGCTATCGACAAGACTGGCCGGCGCGGTCGAACGCGCCGCCCAGAGCGTCGTGCGTGTCGAAGCGCGCCAGCGCATGCCCGCCAGCGGGATTCTCTGGTCGGGCGATGGCATCGTCGTGACCGCCGAGCACGCCGTGGAACGTGACGAGAACATCACGGTCGGACTGCCCGATGGGAAAGAAGTGCAGGCATCGCTCGTTGGACGAGACCCCGATCACGACATCGCGGTCCTCCGTCTTCCGGCAGGCAGCGCGGTGACGGCGGCTAGCTTCCCTCAGTCCAACGTCAAGATCGGGCACCTGGCCCTGGCGGTGGCGCGGCCTGGCGGCGACGGCGTTCAAGCAAGCTGGGGTCTTGTGAGCGCCGTGGGCGGACCGGTGCGTACTCGCCGTGGCGGACAGCTCGGCGGCTACATCCGCACGGGGATCGCGATGTATCCGGGCTTCTCCGGCGGAGCCCTGGTCGACTCGCAGGGACAGATCGCCGGCCTGTTGAGCTCTCAGCTCGGTGGCGATGCCGGCATGGCTGTTCCGTCGGAAGTGGTCAGCGGAGTCGTGCAGACATTGGTGCAACACGGCCGTGTCCGGCGCGCCTTCTTGGGATTCCGATCGCAACCGGCTCCCCTCGTGGCCGCGCTGCAGGAGAAGCTCAGCCGCAAACAAGAGAGTGGACTGCTCGTCGTCTCAGTCGAGGCAGGCAGTCCGGCTGAGCAGGCGGGCGTACTCATCGGCGACGTTGTCGTCAGCTTTGCCGGCCAGCCGGTGCAAGCGCCGGACGACCTGCAAGCGCTGTTGGTGACGACGGCCATCGGCTCCCCTGTCAACCTCGGCTTAATTCGCGGCGGAGCGCCAACCGAGCTGACGATCACGCCGGGGGAGCGACAGTAGGGGTACTATGGAATTGACCGCTATCCGAATTTGATATGGCGATAATGGTGGGTGTGCCGGGGCGGCGACTGCGCACCCAGAGGGTACCCGCCGCCAGAGCACGCGACTGCGGTCGGGACGAAAGGGAACATCGTTGCCAGAATATGGGGCCACGATCTCCTCTGGAGCCGTTCGGCGCACCGCAGTGCCGTGCTCTGGCGGCGGGTACCCTCTGGGTGCGCAGTCGCCGCCCCGGCACACCCCACCAGGATTACCTCCCTATTTGAACATTAGTCGCATCAACACTCAGAAAGTACAGTAACGAGCAATTACAATGGCACAAGCAATTGATTCGATGCCCGGCTCGGGCATCGACAACGAACGCATCGAGACTTTCGACCCTCTACAGGTCGACAACGACGACCTGCTGGACGCCTACTCGCGCGCCGTCGTTCGGGCGGCGGAGCTGGTGAGCCCCTCTGTGGTGAACGTGGAGGTTCGCCAATCTGTCGGCGGTCGTGGATCGGGCCGACCGGTGCAGGAAGCGCGCGGAGGTGGGTCGGGCTTTGTCTTCACCCCTGACGGGTTCATCCTCACCAACAGTCACGTCGTCCACAAGGCGACCAGCGTGGAGGTGGCGCTCCCCGATGGACGTCGCGGACGCGCCGACATCGCCGGGGACGATCCCGACACCGACCTGGCGGTGCTGCGCATCGACCTACCGAGCCTGACTCCGGCCCATCTGGGCGATTCCCAGGCGGTTCGCGTTGGCCAGTTGGCTATCGCCATCGGCAACCCCTACGGCTTTCAGGCGACGGTGACGGCCGGGGTCGTCAGCGCGCTCGGGAGATCGCTGCGGGCAAAGTCGGGTCGCCTCATCGACAACGTCATCCAGACCGACGCGGCCCTGAATCCCGGCAACTCCGGCGGGCCCCTGGTGACCTCGGGCGGCGCAGTGATCGGCGTCAACTCGGCCATCATCCTGCCGGCGCAGGGCATCTGCTTTGCAATCGGCATCAATACCGCTAAGTTCGTGGCCGGTCAGCTCATGCGCAATGGCAAGGTACGCCGGAGCTACATCGGCGTTAGCGGCCAGACCGTGTCGTTGCACCGCCGCCTCGTGCGCTTCCACCACCTGCCGGCCGAGAGCGGCGTGCTGGTCGCGGGCATCGAAGCCGGAAGTCCGGCCGCTCTCGCCAGCCTGCAAGAAGGCGACGTTATTGTCTCGCTCGACGCCGAAACGGTGGCGGCAGTCGACGACCTGCACCGACTGCTGACGGAGCATAGAATCGGGATGCGCTCGTCATTGACGGTGCTGCGGCGCACCGAGCGGCTCATGTTGGAAGTGGTACCACGAGAGCCACGGACAAGAACGGACGATTAGCCGTCTGGAACGAATGAGCAAACAGTGATTCGGGTGCTGGTGGGCTCGGCGGACGCCTTGGCCGCCGCCGGCCTGCGCTCATTGCTCTCTGTCGTGCCCGACTTTGAGATGGTCGGGCAAGGCGTTGGCGCGACGCGGGCGGCTGCGCTGGCGGCGCAGTCCGCGCCCGATGTCCTGGTCTACGATGGCGGCTCCGGCGGCAACACGCTGCCCGAGCTGCTGAGCGAGCTGCGCGGACGCGGCGTCGCCACGGCGGTGCTGTGGCTGAGCATCCCCACCGACGGCATCGCGGTAGCAGTGGCATTGCGCCACGGCGTGCGCGGCTACCTGCCTCGGACCTCACCTCCGGAGGATCTCGAAGCCGCGATCCGGGCGCTCGCGGACGGATTGGTCGTGCTCCATCCAACCGTGGCTGGTCTCCTCGCCGACCAGTTCGCGGCCGTACCGCTGATTGACGCCGGACCTCCGGAGGAGCCGCTGACGGCGCGCGAGCGAGAAGTGCTGCAACTGCTGGCGCAAGGGCTCGCGAACAAGCAGATTGCGCAGCGTCTGAGTATCAGCGAGCACACCGTCAAGTTCCACGTTGCCGAGGTGATGGCGAAGTTAGGCGCGGCCAGCCGGACGGAGGCGGTGACACGCGCCGCTCGCCGCGGACTGCTGGTGCTGTGACGAGCACGGGGTCGGGGGCTAAGCCAGGGACTTATCGTTCCGTTGGCGATGCCGGGGCGGGGACTGCGGTCCGCCGCCAGAGCACGCGACTGCCGTCGGGACATTATGTTAGATCGCGTCCAGTTCGGTAAGTGATGGCTCCCCTGGAGCCGTCCGCCGCACCGCGGTGCCGTGCTCTGGCGGCGGACCGCAGTCCCCGCCCCGGCATCGCCAACGGAACGATAAGTCCCTGGCTTAGCCCCCGACCCCTAGCCCCCGCCTAGCGCCGTCTCCAGGTGCTTGCAGTCCTCGATAGGACCAACGACGGCGAGGCGAAGCGTTTTGGGATTTAACACGGCATTGGAGACACGTTGCACATCGTCGACGGTAACGGCGTCGACTTCGGCGATGATTTCGTCAACCGTCTGGATGCGGTCGGTCAGGAGCTCTTGTGCCCCCAACCAGTGCGCGTTGCTGTACGAGTCCTCCATGCCGAGGAGCATTCGCCCTTTGAAGTACTCCTTGGCGCGGGTCAGCTCGTCCGGCCGGACCGGCGATTCGCGAAGGCGGCGCAGCTCGTCGAGGATGGCCTCCACACAAGCGTCAACCTGGTCAGGATCGGTACCCGCGTAGATTATGGAGGCGCCGGTATCCGCGTAGTAGTCGAGATACGCGGCAACGTCATAGGCGAGCGCAAGTCGCTCGCGGATTTCCAAGAATAGTCGGGAGCTCATCCCGCCGCCGAGAATGAGGTTCTGGACATCTTGTGCCCGTCGGTCCGGATGGGTACGGGGCAGACCGCCTGCGCTAATGCAGAGGTGCGCCTGTTCGATGTCCTTCGTTCGCAGCGCGGAAAGGACGGCGCCGGGCGCGGCAGGCGCAGGACTGAAGTCTATCCGCGCGCGGGGTCGCCAGTCGCCTAATAGCGCTCCGGCGCGATCGACGATCTCACTGTGCGTGACGTTGCCGGCCACACTCAGCACGGTGTTGTTCGGCACGTAGCGCTCGTTGAGGTACTGGACAAGGGCCGGTCGCGGCAAGGCTGTGATGGTTGCCACGGTACCGGCAATCTCGCGCCCCAACGGATGGTCCGGCCAGATCAACTCATCGATCAACGAGTTGACCAAATCCTGGGGGACGTCTTCGCTCATGTGGATCTCTTCGGTAATAACGTGGCGCTCTTTCTCGATCTCCTCTGGTTCCAATAGGGAACGCCTGAGCATGTCGACGAGCAGATCCAATGCGAGTGCGCGGTGCTGCCAGGCAACCTTCGCCCAGAAGCTGGTGAGCTCCTTCTCGGTTCCGGCGTTCAGCACGCCGCCGACGCCTTCGATCGTCTCGGCCACATCCTTGGCGCTGGGTCGTGCCTGCGTACCCTTGAACAGCATGTGCTCTAAGAAGTGGGAGACGCCACCCAGGTTCGCCGGCTCGTAGCGCGACCCAGCGCCGACAACGAAGGACGCCGACACAGAGAAGGTCGACGGCATGCTGTGGGTAACGATGCGAAGTCCATTGGATAGTGTGGTCTTCTCAAACATAGCGGTAGTATACGCAGGCTGGCGAACGCGGCGTCAACACGGCCGGTTGAGCTGGCGGTCAGGATATGCCGCGTGGGCCTGCCCCCAAGTATCGAACCGCCGCAGCGAGGCCGACGGTACTGACTTCCACTCCGGGTCATCGTCGCAGTAGAGAAGCGCCGACGCTGACGTGGCGTCCGCATAGAAGGCGTGGCCGGCTGCGCCGCTTATGGATGAATCCACGCTCCCTGCAATCGAGCTCGTTTGCGCGGACGTAATCGAAAACGACGATCCGCCGCCAATGGTCGCGGGCGGCGTTCCGTCAGTAGGCGCCGCGGAATCGCCGTCAATCGCCAGGCCGTCGGGATTCGCTTCCCAGGCGAAGCGCAGGGTATTGAGGCGCTCCTGCAACCCCCGCGGACCGTTGATCCAGGTGTGGAATCCGTCCGTAAATGCCGTCCAATTGTCGAATTTACGCCAGACCAGCAGGCCCCCCGTGGCGTGTTGCAGCCCGTCGCCATTGGCCGGATTGTGGCCTTCGTCCTCCAGGCATTGCCCAACGTGCTGTGGTATCAGCGCGGCCAGTGCAGCGAACCCAAGTTGGAAGGAGCAGGACGCGGTGGCCACTGCTGGTTGCGGCGAGGCCACATGGAATAAGGCCGCGAGAGCCAACAGGGTTGCTACTCGACGCATCGCTTTTTCCGTTCCGACTGCTTCCCGCGCACCTGAAACCGTGGCGCCCGCGTGGACTATTTGGCTGCGTCCGACAACGCACGCTCATAGGCGGCGGCCTGGTCCGGTGTCAACGTGGCGGAAAGGCGCAAGAGTACCAATCCGGCGTTCAAGTCGCGCTCCTTGAACAGGGCCGACGCCTTGGAAATATCCTGGAGATAGGCTTTGCGGGTCAGCAAGGTCGTTCCGTCGGCAAACGCCTCGATCGCCCCGCCACCGTCAACTCCACCGGCGGCAGGCAGGCGAGTGTCGTGGAATGTGGCCTTAGAGGCGTACTCGTCCGGCTTCCCCAGCAAGTGGTCAGGATCACTCGTCGCCGTGAGGACGGAGATATCCGCCACGGGCAAGCCGGCCGACTGCAAGCGGCCGGCCACAGTTGCGGCCGCCGGCGCCGACCGTGGGCCGTTGGCTGAAGTCGCGGGCATGGTCAAGCTGAACGCCGAGTCGATCGTGGGCTGCACCGTGGCGACCGACGACGTGGCAGCGCTGATCGTCGCTGCAACTGGAGTCACGGCATGAGAGGTTACTGCCACAGCGCGGCTTGGCAACGAGCCTGTGCCGCACCCTGCGAACAACAGCATCGTCAGAACCATTGACCAGCGAAGCCTACCCACCGGTGGCAGTATACCAAGCGGATCGGTCAGCCTGCGCCATAGTTGCCGCGAACGGTGATTGTGATATCGCCGTCCACGTGGACCGGCACCGGAACGAAATACCAGTGTTGAAAGTACCCTCTACTGCTCGGCGACGCGCGCAACACGTAGTCTCCAGGCTTGAGCAGGAACCTGGCGACCGGCGTGTCGCTGCCGACGGACGCCGCGGCGACGCGGCAGCATCCCGCGTCCACCTCCATCGAGGCGGCGTAGTCGGCGTCGGCGACATGGACCGTGAGTGCGAACTCCTGCCGCGTTAGGCGCAGGACAGTAGCCGTGGCTATGGCGGCCACCAGCACCACGGTCACAACCACGAAGGCGACACGACGCTGGCGAGCGAGACGGAAAACAAACAAACGCCAACGCACGGTCGCGCTCCCTCCACAACGCCTCCGGACCGCGCCAGGGTAGCCTACAACGGCCGCGGACGGGGCGCGATTACCATTCCAAGCTGCGCTTGGGCCGGCTCGAAGGTCTGGGTTACCGCACGGGCGAATGCCTGGACGGCCGTTCCAGACTATACGCCGCTTTTGATGGCCCGAAATGGAGCGCCACCCTATCGACGCCAGCGACGTAGCGGTTGCGGAGGCCCTCACCACGGCTTGCTACCTCATCCCAGAGGCGCGTACGCGGCAAGGGAACCTCAGGCGGCCATGTCGTCACCATTTCCGCGTCTCCGCTCTCGTGATGATTGGGATGAGGCGCCCCCTTGCGCACCTCGCAGAGACGACCTCCTTTCATTTGTACCCCTACTTTGACCAAAAGCGCAGGCCAGTCTCGGAGCGCGCCCTTGCGATAATAGCACTGGCAGTCCGCGCCGCGTCGACTGATAATTCCCATCCGGTTGCTCGATGGTGCGCTGAATCCAGGAAGGCTCGAACGGCAACTCGTCGTGGTCGATGAGGATATGTCGCGAACAGCACGGCTCGTATTGAGCGACAGCATAGCAGGCGCTGGGCTGATCCAAACTCATTCTCCCACGCCTCAAACCGCAAAGCCTTTGTGGGAGCCCAAAAGCGAGTCGCCATGACGGAGTTGCGGTTCGGGGCAGGAAGAGGATGCTTCCTGCGAGCGTCTAGTCGATAATCTTCCAGTAGGAGTCTTTGCGCACCACCTTGCCGTCGGCGAATTCCCAGAGGTCACAGCCCCTCACATCCACAGGCGATCCTGATGTTGTGGTCCCCGTCAGCCTCCACCCCGACACTCCGCGAGCTCCACAGACGAAGTGATAATCCTCTCCGTAGTGGGCATTTGGAATACCCGCAAAGCGGCTGGCGATACCGTCCCGTACCTGGTCCTTCCCAATAAGCCGGCTTCCCCACGGCTCCGATCCTCGCGGCATGTCGAAGCTGCAATCATCGGCAAAGAAGCGCATAATCGCATCGGTGTCGTGTCGGTTGAACGCCTCAAGAATCTCTCTCAACGTGTCAACGGTAACCGTGCTCTGCTCTTTCATCTCTCTGCCCCCTGACCCAGCACAGCCTGTCGATGGACCCAGCGTACTATTCCCCAGCATACCTCGCCGTATGATCCTGGATCTTCCAAAAACTTGGGAACAGGGGCACAGCGTTCGTTCGGCGTACCTGCCTGAGAGGCTGTGGTGCACGACCGATCTCAGGTCACCGGCCGAGATCTCGATCAGCGCTGTCCGGCCCGCGCGCACGGCGTCGAGGTCGGCGCCGAGGCTGACCGCGAAGAGCCCCAGCGCCGGCACATCGCAGGCCTGAACCTGGAACGGCTGGACGAGCGGGCGAAGTTGCACGTCACCTACTTCCGGCGACTGGAGCGCGAAACGACCAACCCGAACTTGCGCCTGCTGTGACGGCTGGCGGAGGCCAAGGGTACCACAGCGCCGGACCCGTTCGACTGACCTGACGACCCGCCAAGCGACCCACCGTGATTCCTCGGCGACGCCGACCAATGCCTGAAGCGTTGGATGGCTGTCGCGCACCGAAATTGTCGGCACGCCCCTTGCTTTAGGATCATGCCGCAGGCGACGTGCGCCGCCGGCAGTTGGCATGACGTGGCCCCCCAGTTGAGGAGTCGGTTCCCTCGCCCTAGCGCCGCGGGTTGATGGTCGAGGACTGTCCATCTGGATGCAGCGGCGCTTTCTTGGGGCCATCATGTTAGGATGGCCCCAGTAGCAACGCCTTCTCAGCGGCGCTCCAGCCTGCCCGGTCACGAGTCGAGCATGCGGCGCGACGTGGCCACCGCATGGAGGAGGTACACCATGCTCAACACCAGATTCACGCGGCTGGTCGGCTGCGCCGTGCCGATCCAACAAGCCGGGATGGGGTCGTTGGCAACTCCTGCGTTGGCCGCCGCGGTCGCCAGCGCCCCACTAGGCGACGCCATGCGACGACGTACGGCGTCGAGCGACGTCGGCACTGGGGTGGTCGTGAAGGCAGAACCCGATGGATGGCTCTCGCCTTCCGCCTCAATTCGGGCCACCTGCGCGTTACACATGTGGAGGCCGCGCCTCAGACACCGGTGTACCGAAGCCATGGAAAACGGAGGCGTACCGTGACGCAGCCAGAGGGTTCCTTCGTCGTTCAGGGCCGTGCGGAGCGCGAAGGGCTCCCATCCCACGCCATCGAGCCCGACGATCGACCCGCCGCCACGCTCATGCGCCTGGTCAGCGGGTTCCAGGTCTCCGACGCGATCTATGTCGCCGCGACGCTCGGGATCGCCGACCACGTGCGCGATGGCCCGCGCAGCAGCGACGAACTGGCCGCCGCGACGGGCTCGCACCCTCGCGCTTTGTTTCGGCTGCTACGCGCGCTCGCCGCGGTCGGCGTCTTTCGCGAAGGGGCGGATTACCGCTTCGCGCTCACCCCGCTCGGCGACTGCCTGCGCTCCGACGTCCCCGAGCCGGTCGGTCCCTGGGCGGCCTTTGTCGGCCAGCCGGACTACCGGCGGGCGTGGGGGGCCTCCGGCACAGCGTCCAGACGGGGGAGTGCGCCTTTCGCCATATCCACGGGATGAGCCCGTGGGAGTATCGGGCGCGCCACCCCGAGGCCGGAGCGGGCTTCGGCCGTGTGGTGGACGTGGGCGAGGGGGATGTCTACAGCGAGGAGGAGGCCCGCGGGTGGCTTCGCGAACGCGGCCGGCGGCCAGTCGATCGCCAGGGCCTTGCCGGGCAGTGGAGTCTGATGGTGGCCGAAACCGCCGACGCGCCATAAGATCGACTGGTTGCGCGCGAGGGTGATGCGATGTATGACGTGATCGTCGTCGGGGCGCGCTGCGCGGGCTCGCCCACCGCGATGCTCCTGGCGCGCAAGGGGTACCGCGTCCTCCTCGTCGATCGAGCCGCCTTCCCCAGCGACACCTTTCGCAACCACTTCGTCCGCCTGCCGGGCGTGCGCCGGCTCAAGGACTGGGGCCTGCTCGACCGCGTCCTCGCGACGAACTGCCCGCCCATCCGCAAGCGCACCACCACGCGGCGCTCGCCCTGGCGCCGGACCTGGCCGAGCGCGTGCGGCAGGGCCGTCAGGCCGAAGCCTTCGGGGGGACCGCCGACCTCCCGAACATCGTGCGCCGGCCCTACGGCCCGGGCTGGGCGCTGGTGGGGGATGCCTCCTATCACCAAGATCCCCTGCTGGCCCAGGGGATCCTCGACGCCTTCCGCGACGCCGACCTGCTGACCGAGTCCATCGACCGGGGCTTCTCCGGTCACGAGGCCCTCGCGGCGGCCCTGGCCGACTACGAGCGCCGCCGCGACGAGGTCGGGCTGCCGGTGTTCGAGCGGACGCTACGCGAGACCCAGCTCGGTCCCTTCCCTGCCGATCTGCTGCGCCTGCGGGCCGCGCTCCGGGGGAACCAGGCGGACACGGATCGCTTCTACGGCGTCGAGCTCGGCACGGTCCGGCGCGAAGAGTTCTTCGCGCCGGAGAACATCGCGCGCATCGTGCGGCTGGCAGCCACGTGAAGGCTCGCGGTTGGCGGGCTTGATCCATGGACACAAGAAGGAGACAGGCGATGCTCAGCACCCGATTCACGGAGTTGGTCGGCTGCTCGGTCCCGATCCAACAGGCCGGGATGGGGTCATTGGCGACGCCCGCGTTAGCTGCCGCGGTCGCCAACGCGGGCGGGCTCGGGATGGTGTCCGTCTACGGCGATCCCCTCCCCCAGGTCGCCGAGCGGCTGGACACCGTGCGGCGGCAGACCACCGGGGTCTTCGGCGCCAATCTCATCATGCGCTTTATCGCTCCCGCCCTCGCACGCGCGACCGTCGAAACGGCCGCCGCCCGGGCGCGTGTCGTTGATTTCTTCTACAGCGATCCCGATCCGGCGCTCGTCGCGCGGGTCCACGCGCAGGGCGCGTTGGCGTGCTGGCAGGTCGGCTCGTGCGCGGAGGCCGTCGCCGCTGTCGAGGCCGGCTGTGACTTCATCATCGCGCAGGGTATCGAGGCGGGGGCCATGTCCGTGGGCGCATCGGCCTGTTGGCCTTGCTCGGTGAGGTGCTGGAGGCCGTCCCCGTCCCGGTGCTCGCGGTCGGGGTGCGGGTGGGCACGCGCTTCGTCGCGGCCGAGGAAGCGGTGGCGCACCCCGCGTACGTCGACGCGCTAATCCCGGCCACCGCACAGGACACGGTCTACACCGAGGCCTTCTCGGTGGGTTGGCCGGAGGCGTCCCATCGCGTGCTGCGGTCCGCCGTGGAGGCCGCCCAAGCGTTCCCGGGTGACATCGTGGGCGAGGGGGTGAATCGCTCCACGGGCGAGCGCTACCCCAAGGCGCGCTTCGCCGTTGGCACGGTTGACAAGAGCATGACCGGTGCGATAGAGGCTATGGCCCTCTGGGCGGGCGAATCGGTCGGCGGCGTGAAACTGGTCCAACGGGCCGCGGACATCGTGCGAGAGCTTGCTGGCGGGGCCGAGGCGCTGTTGCGACGGTGGACCTGAGCGCCGACCCTGACCGCGGGCATCGCTGCTGGGAGGCCAGACGAGGCTGTCTCGCCAAGCGTTCGTTTCGGACCCCATCTGCGGGCTGGACACGCCGTCGCCTCCTTCGATGGGTCCGATGGACCGCGGCAGCAGGGCCGGCCCTTGGCGGTGTCGGCTGCTCTTGGTACACTGGGCGCGAGCCTCCCTCCGCACGGATCGTCGCGGCGGGGGGACGACGCCTTGGACCGGGAAGGAGACGGGTCGATGGGGCAGCAGGTCGCGGCAGGGCACGAGTTCGGCGACGTGGATCGGACGGGACAGCCGGCGGCGTTCGTGCGCTACCTGGATGAGCGCGGCGCCCTGGAATTCTTCCAGCGCCTCGAGCGGCAGATGGCCGATCGGCTCGGGGTGCGGGCGGGCGGCCGGTACCTGGATGTGGGCTGCGGGACCGGCGACGACGCGCGCGGCCTGGCCGGCCTCGTCGGTCCGGGGGGCGAGGTCGTCGGCGTCGACAGCAGCGCGGCGATGGTCACCGAAGCCGAGACGCGGACGGCGGGGAGCGGCCTGCCCGTGGCGTTCCGCCGGGGCGACGCGCACCTGCTGGAGTTCGCGGACGGCACCTTCGACGGCTGCCGGGTTCGTCGCGTGCTCACGCACCTGGCCGACCCGCAGCGGGCGGTGGCCGAGATGGCGCGGGTCACCCGGCCGGGCGGGCGGGTCGTCGCCTACGAGGCCGACTGGGAGACCTTCGTCCTCGACGCCGCCGACCGGGCCGTCACGCGCGCGGTGGTGCAACTGCGCTGCGACCGCATCCGCAACGGCTGGATGGGCCGCCAGCTCCCCCGGCTGTTCAAGCGGGCGGGCCTGGCGGAGGTGGCGGTCGAGCCGCTGGCCTCCACGCAGACCGATCACGCCCGCGCGATGGCGCTGTTCGAGCTGGACATCTACGCCCAGCGGGCGCAGGAGGCGGGTCTGGTGACGGCGGCGGCCGCCGCGGCCTGGCTGGCGCAGTTGGCGCAGGCGGGCGAGGAGGGGACCTTCCTCGCCGGGGTGACCGGCTTCCTCGTGAGCGGCCACAGGTCCTGAGGACCGCGGCCGGGGTGCGCGGCCCGGGGGCCATCCCGTCCGAACCTCGTCCTCACATGGGGTACCTGTGCCGGCAGCATCGGCGACGGATCCGACGTGTTGTCTACCAGCGGGAGACTGGAACGGCCTCGTGGTCTCGCCGCTGGGCGCATCCGCCAAGGATCGTCCCAGATGGTGGAGCGCATGTCCTGGCGGGGTTCAAAGACGGCACCGACCGGCCGTCGCCGCCCGACGACGGAGCTTCCTCTGAGGTCAAGTCTTCGCGTCGCAGCGCCTCCTGTGCGAGCGTGTCCACATGTACGAGCGCCTGGTCCTTGGCGGGGAGCGGACCTGCCGCCAGAGTCGCCGACTTCGTCTGGCGCCCACAAGATCGTTCACCGCGCCCGAGGCGACTCCGGCGAGGATGCCGACCTTCAGGAGCGCCGCCTGGACCGTGAACGACAGGTCGCCGGCCGTCGTCACCTTCGTGGGTATGATGCTGCAGACCGACGGTGAGCTGGAGCTGGCGTCCCGCCGCGCCTTGCCAGCGCAGCGGCCGCGGCGACCGGCAAGGTGGGCTAGGGGTGTCCGTTGGCACCGGGCCGCCTCAGGCTGGCTCGCCCAAGAGCGCCGCGCCGTCCAGTTCCATGACTTCGGTGTGGCGTCCTTCGCTCGCTATCGTCTCGCGCAGCAGCGTAACCTTCTGTCGGGCTCCATCCGAGCACGTCGTCGGACTCGCGTAGTAGAACCGCCCCAGCCTCATCCGCGATAGGCTCACGCCTGCCAACAACCACTGCGCCACGTGGCCGAGCGCCCGCACCGGACGCTCATTGCACGGACTCGCCGCTCGCCGTCACCGTGATTTCCCAGCCGCAGGCGGCCTCGACCGCTAGCTTCCCCGTCCCGCCCTGGAGCCGCGTCTGCTCTCTCCGGCCGGCGCGGCCCAGGTCGTTGACGACCGGGGCAGCGAAGCCGGTGTCCGAGTCGCGCTTCAGCCGGACGATGAAGGTGCCCAGGGGGCCGTTGCAGTCGTAGGAATAGGCGATCCCCCAGCCGAAGGATAAGGAAGCGTCGACCTCCACGCTGCCGACGTTGTGGGCATGCAGCAGCGTCTTGAGCGGGATGGCCGGCCCGCTGGCTAGCTCGCCGATGGGCCGGGCGGCGCCGCCGCCGGCCGCTGCGCCGTCGCGTTCGCCCGGTCGAAGTCGCGCTGCGCCTGCTGCAGCCCGGCGGCCGGGGCGCCCCCGGGCAGCGTCTGGGCGCTGGCTTGCCAGACCAGGAGGCCGAACCCGAACAGCAGGTCGGTGGTCGTGAAATTGCAGTGGCGGTACCGGAAGATCGGGAGCTGCACCACGCTGCCATGGCCCGACGGGTGGGCTTTGCCGGCGTAGAGGAGCTCATTCCAGAAGGGGATGACGTCGTCCCCCGTGGTATGCACCGTGACCAGGGGGATGGTCACGGCCCCGGTCGTCTGGTAGGGCGCAAGGTTGGCCACCGCGCGCGCGTCGGCCGTGAAGCGCCGCACCCCGAGGTTGAGCCGTAGGTCGTCGCTCGATCCCCAGTACCAGCGGTCACGGTTGCCGTACGGATTCCCCCCCAGCTTCCTGCTGGCGTCGTCGGCGCTGAACACCGCGTACCAGAGCACGTCCAGGGTCGTGGTCACGATCGAGGTCGGATCCGCCGGATCGATGGCCGCCTTCGCGGTGGCGATGAGTTGCTGCGCGGCGCTCGGGTTGGCCGCCAAGGCGGCGCGGATCGCCGGCACATAGGTCTGGTCCCACTGGTCGATCAGGGCGCGGGGCACGTCGATCGGACTGCCGGGCAGGACGCCGGGGAAGAAGTAGTCGAAGAGGACGCGGAAGTCGCCGATGTAGTCGATCTGCTGCCGGAAGTCGCCGATGGGGCCGCAGGCCGCCAGTCCGCCGCTGAAGAGCCGCGGCGAGCGCTCCACGAGCAGTGTGGTGATGAGCCCGCCCTCGGAGGCGCCGACCAGGTAGGTATGCGCCGGGATGCCATGGGCGGCGCGAAAGGCCGCTACCAGCTCGCGGATGTCGTCCAGCCCGGGCAGGATCGCGAGCCCATTCTCGCGATAGCTGGTGGTGGCGAAGGCGAACCCCAGGCTCTGCGCGAGCGTGGGCAGGGACGTGGTCCCGTCGGGAAGGGTCAAGTTCTGGAAGGCCAATGGCTGATTGAAGGCCGTGTAGCCGTGGGCGAACACGACCAGGTCGCCATTCCAACCGCTGGCCGGCACGCACGCCAGCGCCAACGCGCCGTGCGGCAGCGTGCTGGTCCGGCACGGCCCGGGGAGCGGGGCCGAGGCCGCCCCCGCCGCAGGGACGAGGACGCCGCTGCCGGCGATGAGCGACAGGAACAGCGCGACGCGGACGAGGTGGCGCATGGTTGCCCTTCTCCGGACGCTCGGCGACGAGACAACGAACTCTATACGACGGGGCTTCCGCCGTCAAGAGCTGGCGGGAGCAAGGGTCCCGACCGCCCGCGGTCCAGCAACAACGTTCCGCCGAACTGGACGGAGGCGGACGCGGCGACGCCCTGATCATACGACGATCGTGGCCGTCGAGATCGGGTCCGGGAGTATGTCGACAGCGACTGAGCCAGGAGAGCCGCGCCGGCGCCGGGGGCCCGACGATCCCCTCGGCCGCTACGAGGTGCGCGGCCGGACGCGGGCGGCGCCCAGACTCGTGGCGACGGCGGCGCTGCTCACCTGGCGCTGAGACGCGACCGATGGTCCGCCAGCCGCGCAAACCGACCTCGTTCGTTTGTTTTCTTTTCTTCGTCGCCCGTCGCGTCTGTCCCTCGCGGGACAATACCCCTGACGATCGGGTCGGGGCCGGTCGCCACATGGGGATCGCGCGCCGTACTCGGTCGAGCCAGCGTGTTCACTACTTGCTGGCGTTACGAAGGACACGAAACAAACGAAGGGCGTCCTGGCTGGACGCCTTCGGCTGGCCCGCGCCCAACCTGGGGTATGATAGGCACAGCGGGTGCGCCCCGAGGACCCGCCGCGTCGCCGGACCGGCCGCCGGGGTTTTGGCGAGGGAGGATCTCCCGGTCGTGATCCACATCCAGTTCAACGCCCTGGCGTTCCAGATTGACGGCGCGATCATCCTGCTGCTGCTCTTGCGGCTGCTCGGGCTCGGGCGCGGCCATCGCGCCGGTCGGTAGCCCGCCGCCCGCTCCGAGCATCGGTACGCGGATGCAACCGTCCAAGAGTAACATTGGGATGCTATTGGCATTTTATTCGGGATGCCATCAAGACACACAGCATTGTACCAACTATTGCATTATGTCTGTTGTTGATTTGATGCCGCACTTGATCGCCGATATGGTCCACATCAGCAGCCCAAACGGTCAGGACTGGGTCGCCGCCAATGAGCTGGCCGGTCGCGCCGGAAAGGGAGTGCCGAAGGCCCAACCGCCGGAGGCCTGACCGGCCGGCGCGCTTCCCCGCTCGGGCGCCTGGTCCTGTTCTTGCTTCATCATCCTGCTCGTCGGCGTCGGCACGGAGGACCACCACCCCGACACCGAACGCGGCCTGGGGCGCGACTCATCCTCCGCCCCGGCCGCATCGCTCGGGCCACCACGTTAGCCTGTATCTTGCTCCGATCGTCCGGCAACCGGACTCGGCGGGGCAGGGCGCGCCCACTGCCGGGGCCGGACGCGGCCGGCGGACGCCCCTCCTTTCGTCCCCCGGCCGCCACGTCGCCCTATCGCGATGTAGCCTTCTTGAGCACTGGTAGCGCCGAACTGCTCACCTCGGCCACTTCCCATCCCTCCGGGACGCGGTCGAGCGCCCCCTCGGGCGTCCATCGGAAGTGATCGGTCCGGTGCAACCGGCCGTCGGGAAGCCGCACGGCCCGGCGGTGCAGGTAGTAGACCCGGCCCGCGCAGCCAGCCCGCCGGCGCGCCACCCGCGCGGTAGGACGAGGAGACAGCGAGCGGGACGTTGTAACCCCGGTCGTACTTTCGTCAGCATCCATCCGCGTGTCGATGTGGTCGGCGCCGTGCCGGTCGCCAGACAAAGGAGGTTCGCATGCCCCGTCGTCTGACCGGTCTTCTGCTGGCGGGCGCGCTGCTCGCCCTCGTCCTGACCCCGGTCACCGCCGTGGCGGCGTCGCCGCCGCTCACGATCGACACGGCCATCTACGGCTCCTGCGCCAACGGCGTCTGCGACCTGGGGGCCGGCAACGTCGGCGCCTTCTTCTCCGGCGTCGCCACCTCGGAGGGCGGCCAGGGACCCACGCCCTACACCTGGAGCGTGGTCGCTGGCAGTCTGCCCACGGACATGCTGCTCACGCCGTCGTACGGCGTCTACTCGGCATACGTCTATGGTATTCCAATCGCGGTCGGTACGACTACGTTCACCTTGCAGGTTCGAGACGGCGTTGGAGACACCGCGCGGCAGGCTTTCCGCGTCACCGTCAATCCGGGCACGCCGCTCCCCCCGGACCGCGTGACGATCCCTGTCGCGACGTGGAGCGCGCGCCACCACTCGGTGTCCGTTGTGGCCAACGACCCGCTCCCTTACCTCACGCTGACCGCGTCGCTGACGTCGACGGGGCAGCCGCTATGTATCGGTCAGAACTGTAGCGGGGCGCTCCGTCCCGTCGGCAACGGGCAGTACACGGGCTCCTTCTTCAGCGAAGCGAACCCGCGGCACATCACGGTCACGAGCAGCCAGGGAGCAGTCGCCACCACCGCGGTCACCGCCGCGAAATAAGCTCGTCCAAGGACATTCTGCAAAACGTCCAGGCGGACAGCACAACGGGAACTTGCCACCGCGTTCGGAGCACCCATGCCCTGTGCGGGAGGCCAGCCGCGACCGCCTGTGCCCGCTTGGCGACATCACGCTTCGGTGCGTGAGTACGCCAGGTGGACAGCGTCGCGCCTCTCCATTGACATTGTCGTCGAGGCGACCGGCTGCTCCGAGTTGTCAGCCGCGCAGATTCTCGTCTGCCCCGAGCCGCGCCGGTGGCGCTGACACGGGGCAGCCCCGCCAATGCCTGGTTCGGACGCTGCTCACTCCGCGCGGAGACGCGACCCGGTTCCGGCAGTCTCGCCAACCGACTTCGTTCGTTTCCTTCGTTTCCCTCATCGCCCGGCGCGGCCGTCCTTGGCGGACCCGTACCCCTGACGATCGAGTCGGGGGCCGTCGCTGCATGGTGCTCGCGCGCCGTGCTCGGTCGAGCTAGCGTGGGCACAACTTGCTGGCGTTGCGTAGGATGTGAAACAAGCGACAGGCGTACTGGCTGGACGCCTTCGGCTGGCCCATGCCCAACCTGGAGCCTGGTTGGCACGGCTTATGCTCCCTATACTTCCCAAGGATCCGCCGCCGAGTCGCTGGACCGGCCGCTGTGGAGTTGGCGAGGGGGAGCAGCCGGTCGTGATCCACATCCAGTTCAACTCCCTGGCGTTTCAGATCGACGGCGCGACCCTCCTGCTCTGGGTCGTGGTGGGTATCGTGGCGGGCTTCCTGGCCAGTCGCGCCATGCTCGGCCACGGCCTGGGGCTGGTCGGCGACCTCGTGGTGGGGATCATCGGGGCGTTCCTGGGCGGGTTCGTGGCCAACTTGCTCGGCTTCCGCGTGACGGTGACCGTGCTGCCCATCGTCGGCTCGATAGTGGTGGCGTTCATGGGCGCGATCATCCTGCTGCTGCTCCTGCGGCTGCTCGGGCTCGGGCGCGGCCATCGCGCCGGCCGCTAGCCCGCCGCCCGTCTGATTGCTACGACGACCGGCCTGGGCCCGCCAGACGAAGGCACCGGCACTGTCCGCTGGCACCCGCCCCGGCGATGGGTCCGCTCGGCCCAGGGCGGGGACGCGGCGCAGCGAGCCGGGTAGGCGATCCTGGCGCGCACGGCCGCGGCGGACGACTTACCGTGGCTTCGCATGCTCACCGGGCCGGCGACGGCTCCTGTGCCCGGCTCCAGGCCGCGTCCCCGTTCACGACCACCACTCCGTCGTGCTCGGTGTGGCCCGTGTAGAGAGCCGTGAGGGGGTCGAGGTCGGCGTAGCGGCGCGCCGTGCCCCCCGCCGCCTGTACTGCGACCGGGTCGAAGACGCGGAAGTAGGTCACCGAGCGTCCGGAGTACCGGCCACGCCGTTCGAGCACGCGCAGCGCGGCCCCGCCGTCGATACTCAGACCGCGCTCCTTGCTCAGGGTGTCCGTCATGGTCGCGGACAGCAGTCGAGCCGTGGGTTTCTGCCAGAACATTCGCATTGCCGAATCCTTCTTTCTACTGGTACGATTGACGCCATCCGCCTCCCGAACGGGCACCGGCTGACTCCTGGCCCAAGTCGGTGCGCTGTGTCTGGACCAGCATCTCGCCAGGCCTGACGCCGAGCGCCCGGCACACCCCCTCGAGCGTCCTCAGATGCACGCGGTCAGGTTGGCGCAGCACGATCCAGAGCTGCGACGTGTGGACCCCCGCCCGCTGCGCCAGCGCCGTCACCCCGACGCCGCGCTCGCATATCGGGGTGTGCAGCCGAACCTCGATCACACGGCCACCTCCCCTCGACCAGTATACGTTATTCCGCGTTTCCAGGGATACGCGTTTGCGTTTATACGCGTGATAGCCTATGCCGCGGGGATGTGTGCTGGCCGGCCGCGCACGACCCCGGCGACCGGGGGACCACGGATCGCCGCGACTAACCCGACTGGTCCATTCCGCGATGAGCACATCCGTGCATAAGCTGAAACAGCTTGCCCTCGGTTCCCTGGCTACCGCCGCGCTGCTGCTCGGGTCATTCGCCGGCGCCACAGGCGCGCAGGCGGCGTCCGCCTGTCACTTCCAGCTCGGCTTCGCCACGCTGGCCGCGCTCATCCCCCAGCAATCGGGACAGTGCACCGACAACGAGGCGCGTAATCCGGTCAACGGCGATGCGCTCCAGCACTCGACGAACGGCCTCTTGGTGTGGCGCAAGCTGGACAATTGGACCGCGTACACCAACGGCTTCATGACGTGGATCAACGGCCCCGCCGGCGTGCAATCTCGCCTGAATGGGCAGCGATTCTCCTGGGAGGCGAATCCGGACGGTCTGCCGTCGGTAGGCGGCAGTGCGCCCCCGGTCGCTCCGATAGCGCCTGCCCCGACCCCAGCGCCGAGCATCGGTACCCGGATGCAGAGCTCAATCGGCACGACGGGCGATTGGAAGACCTTCTTTGGCGGCGTTCCGTTCCATGCGGTCGTGACCGACGCCTTCCGCACCACGATCATCCCCGCTACCGACTACAGCTTTGGCGGCCAGCAGTCCGCCGCGCTAGCTGCGCCCGGTAATGGCGTCTTCGCCGTCTTCATCCTGACCGTCACGAATGTCGGCACGGTCTCGAGCGACTTCTTTGACATCGACCTTGCCGTCCGCGATAGACAAGGACGCACCTTCACGTATGGCCAGACACCCGACGGTGCCTTTTCTGGCGTCAAGGACTTCTTCGGCCTTAAGGGAGTTGCCGACGGGCTGGGGCCATCCAACACAGACAAGTTTCTGGTTGCCTATGTCGTCGCGAGTGATTCCACGAACGTCATTCTAGTGCCAGCGCCCTGATAGGTTGAAGTAGGTATGGCGCCTGATCCGTCGTTTCGCGCTGCACATCGGTCTGATTTTCGGAAGCCTCGCTTCCCTGACGCCAGCACCGGCACAGTCCACCGCTCCTTGCCAGTTTGTCCTCGGCTTCGCCACACTCCATGCTCTGGACCCGGCCAATTCGGGCGACTGCACCGATATTCAGGCGTTCGCCGTCAACGGCGACGCCCAGCAGCATACGACAAATGGCCTGATGGCTTGGCGCTAGGTGGATAATTGGACAGCGTTCACCAACGGCTATACGACCTGGATCAACGGCCCAAACGGGCTGGCATCCAGGTTGAACACCCAACGATTCTCTTGGGAAGCGAACCCCTGTGGCTTGCCGGTGGTGTCGGACCAGGCACCGGCGCAACCGGCACAAGCAGCCAGCCAGGACGGCCCGCCGTCGGGCACCTACTAGGCCAGCGACGGTTCAGTAGCCGTGGCTGCGTGGGATTTTCGCTACTTCACGCAGTCCGGCATCTTGCGGGCAGGCCCCAGCTCCCGGTACGTCGCGTTTGCGGTAGAGGTCCAGGGGAGGGACGATATCAGTGTCAATCCGCTCTACTTCACGCTGGTACTGAGCGACGGCAGCGCCTACTCGGTTGACAATGGGAGGTTCGGCTATTGGTCGCAACCGCTGCAAGCCACCGACGTACCGGCGGGAGGACACGCCGAAGGCGGGATACTGTTCCTGGTCAAGGCCGGCGTGGCGCCAGCTAAGTTGGTCTACAAGCCCATCCAGTTGTTCAGCACCACCAATGTCGTTGTCGATCTGACGCACCCCTAACAATAGCAGGTACGGCGCCGATGTCACCAATAGCGAGACAGGCAACCGTCTTGACTAGAACAAATTCTCCAGGTAACGTGAACGTAGGCCCCACAACGGCTCGGATGGTAGGGACCGCCATAGGGTCCCAGGGCCAAAATGGCGCCCAGGCGAGAGCGCGGCGTTACACTGAAACACCGTATTCGCCTGAGAGGATAAGCAAGTGACAACCAATAGGCGGGCTGGCAAGAATCAGGGACCATACGTAGCAAACGGCAAACTCCCGCGCGCCAAACGCAAAGATGGTGCCTGGCGGGGAAAGCGCAGCGATGCCGGCACCAAGCGCGAGAACAGGGGTATCCTCGCTGGCCTGTTCGGCTGGAAGTAGGCGCTTTGTCGCTCACCTACGGCTTCCAGACTCCTCGTGACCTCCTCGAAAAGCTGAAGCGGGATGGCGCTAAGCTTGACTCTGCTACCGATCTGGAACAGCAACGCGACGCGGTGTTCAACTTCGTCGTCACCGCGTACCACTTGACGGATTGGATCAAGGAGGGGCCCGCTAAGAACGCACCGACAGTGCAGACTGACCTTGATGCGCTGCGTAAAGACCTGTCCATACAGGTATGCCAAGACCTTTGTCATGCTAGCAAGCACTATATACTCCGTCGCCATAAACCTAAGGTGAGTAACACTGTGCCGTTTGATGGACGGCTCGGCTCTTTCGCCCTGGGTTACAGCGCGTTGGGGCAGGAGAAACCAGACCTGGCTATCTTAGTCGGCAGCACTCGGTACGACATCCGCGACCTACGGGACAAGGTCCTAGCCCTGTATGCAGCATTCTTTCAGAGGAATAGCCTCTGATGGCCGACTGCAAGAACACAATCCGCTATGACTGGCATCGCCGCCGACTCGGCACGCGCTCGGCTCCCCCCCGTGAGCAAGGGGGCAAGGATAGCCGGCCCAACCATCACTAACGCCTGCGGTGGCTGGCCCAGCGATACGAGTCCTTCTGTACGGTTTTCGTACACCGCAACCTGGCGTACCGGTTCCCACTGAGCCCTTCGGTGTAGGCTGCTCACCCCCGATCTAGTGCTCCGTTTCTCCTCGATTGAGGGGTAGAGGCGCTTGAGCTTGATTCTGGAGTCGGCGTTGGTGAAGCGCGAATGGATGGCGCCGCCCGCCGCGTTGCGCCGCGCTTGCCAGGCGGCGACCTCTGTTGTGAGCGTGGCGAGGTCCGGGACGCGGCGGTCGAGGCACTGGCGGCTGAGGACGCTCAGCTCGATCTCCGCCATGTTGAGCCAGCTGCCGTGCTTGGGCGTGTAGTGGATCTCCAGCTTGGCGGCCAGGCGCTTGGCCTCTTCGGGCGGGAAGGCGTCGTAGAGGGAAGCGGTCGAGTCGGTATTGAGGTTATCCGGGACGAGGACAATCCGCTCGGCGTCGGGGTAGCGCACCTCCACTAACTCTTGGATCTCGTGCGCCCAATCCACCTTGGTCCGGCGTTCGGTCGCGCTCACCCGGCGCCGGCCGCGCAGCGGCTCGCAGCAAAGGAAGAGATTGACCACGCCGGCCCGCTCATATTCATGATCGACGCGCCGAGGGCGCCCGGGCGCGCCGGGGAATGCTGGACGCGTCTCCCGCAGCAGTTGCTTGCTCACCTCGTCCAGGCAGACTTGGGGGAAGCGCGGGTAGTACGGCCGGGTATAGACGTCGAGCACGTCCTCCAACCGCCAGACGAAGGCGCCGCTCGCCTCGGGCGGGATGCACCATTGATTCTTTGGCCAGGGCTTGAGCTCGTCTTTATTTAGCGCGCGGCGGACGGTCTGGTAGGAGATAGCCTCCACGATCTCCAACTCCGCCAGCTGGTCGGCCAACAGACGGAGCGGCCAGCGGGCCTGTCCTTTCGGCGGCTCCCCACACGTGAGCGCGATCAGCCGCGCCTCCTACGCCCCGTCCAGCTTGCGCCGGTACTCCCGCCGCGGCACCCGCCGGTTGAGCGCCGCCTCCAGGCCCCACTCCACGTACCGCTGGCGCACCCGCGATACGCTCGTCGACCCAGCCCGGGCCGCCCGGCCCCCGGTCGGCCTTCAGCAGGATCCGCGCGTGGGCAAGCAGGCGGGCCGGGGCCGTGCCCGTCGCGATCAACTCCAGGAGGTGGCCCCGTTCGACATCGGTCAATTCGACCGCAAAACGCTTCTTCATGCCGCCCAGCGTTCCGCCGGTACGGACAATCACTCAAATCAGGGGTAACAGGCTAGTAGCCAGTTGTGGCGCCCGCTGCCGAACGGCCAAGCACCAAGCCCGCTCCGAGCCATCGGAGCGGGGTTCTTCCCTCTGGTGGGAGCCGTGGAGTTGATGGGCCTCGAACCCCTAACCTCCGCCATGCACATGCTGGGCAGATGGCTGGCGCGATCTTTCCCTGTCCACTCCCGATCTGGTAGCGCGACGGGTTGTTCATTCCAGAATAGCCGGTGCTCGGCGCCCTTGTTGAACCCGTTAGGACACCGACCGCGCCAACTCCGGCTGGCCCACGGTGCGCGCGAGTGCCGTGGCCACGTAGAGGTTGAGGCTGACGCCCTGCTCCTCCGCGGTCGCGACGAGCGCGCGATGCAGCTCCTTTGGGATGCGCACCACGAACTTACCGGTGTAGCTGTGCGGCGCCGCGGCCGGCTCCGGGATGGGGTCGCCGTGGCGCAGGGCGGCTGCCAGCCAGCCCCGCTGCGCGTCGCGGATCATCTCCAGCGCCTCCTGCGGCGTGCTCCCCTGGCTCAGGCAGCCCGGCAACTCCGGCAGCCGCACGAACCACCCGTCCGGATCGGGCACGAGCTCGACGCGGTAGGGCAGCGCCATGTAGCGCTCCAGCTCGCTCTCCACCTCGATCGTCACCGCCTTACTCCTCTCCCATCGCTTTCAGGGCTTCGTGGACGTATGCCTCAAGCAGGAACGGGACCCGCCGCGCCACAGTCACCTTGGCCCTGTCCGATGGCCTGCGCTACGTGGTGTGGCTGCTGCCGCTGCCAGGCCGCTCCGGCACGAAGCCGGAGCGGCGCAGCACCAGGTCCAACTCCTCGGGGCGGACGTTGCGCGGATTCCGCTTGATGCGCTCCAACTGCTCATCCGCCCCCTCGTTTGATACTGTATATAGTATCATTGGCGGCCAGGGTTGTCAAGGGATGCGATGGCGATGGCCCCGCAGGCGATGTGCGGGGCCATTCTCTGGTTTCCGGTCCCGTATCAGCACGCGATCCCGGAGTTGGATCAAGACGCTGCGGAACGCCTGGAGCGCACCATCCGAAGAGCCGTGTAGTCAGTTGTGGCGCCCGTTGTGGTACGCCCAAGCACGAAGCCTCCTCCAATGACTCGGAGCGGGCTTCTTCCCTCTGGTAGTGGGGGTGGAGTTGAGGGGGCTCGAACCCCTAACCTCCGCCGTGCAAAGGCGATGCTCTCCCAGTTGAGCTACAACCCCGGACTGCGCATGCTACCGGCCACGAGCGTAGGCGGTCAAGCTAGGCCCCGGAGTCGAGGGAGACAGTGACCCCTTCTCTGGCCGACTGGTAGGCAGCTTCGATGAGGGCCACGGCGTCGCGGCCCTCTTCCGCCGCAACCGGCGGCGCTCCAAGGCCACGCACCGCGTCGGCAAAGCCGGCCAGGGGCACGGCGAACTCGTGGCCACGCCCGCTGGGCGACTCTTCGCGATGCCACTCGCCATCGCCATAGTGACGGGCGCTGAGCGCGTCCAGTACGTTGCCCGCAAACGTTGCCTGCCCGCTGCCACCATAGATGGTGATGCGGTGCTCGTTGCGTCCGGCCTCCTGACCGAATGTTGAGGCGATTTGGCCAATAGCTCCAGAGGCGAAGCGCAACAAGAAGGCCGCGGTCACCTCTCCCTGCATCCAGGAAATGCCCTTACGGCTGGTCAGGCAGCTCACGTCGGTCACCGGACCGAGCAGCCAGCGGACCATGTAGGCGAAGTGTACGGTCTGCGCCATGCCGACACCGCCCTCATTGGCGCCGGCCAGCCAGCTCCGCACGCCTACCGTGTTGGGACCCTCGATCCCGTGCGCGGTGAGCAAGATCGGGTCGCCCAGGTCACCGGCGTCCAGCATGGCTTTGCAGCGCAGCGAGACGGGACTGAAGCGGCGGTTGTGCATGACCGACAACTGGAGGCCGCGCTGACGGGCCGCCTGGATCATGCGGTCGCAATCGGCGGCGGAGAGCGCCATCGGCTTTTCGAGAAAGACGTGCTTGCCGGCGGACAGCGCGTCTAGGGTGAGTGCAACGTGCCGGCTGTGTGGTACGCAGAGATCCACCGCCTCGATCTCCGGGTCGCTAAGCACATTCTCCCAGCGATCGACCCGGCGTGATGACAGCGCCAACCTGTCGGCGAAGGCCGCTGCGCGCTCGCTGTCGGAGTCAAAAATGGCGGCGTAGTGCATCTGATCGGGAACCGTCTGCGCCGCTTGCACATGGACGTTTCCGATCGCACCGCATCCGACCAAGCACATGCGCACGGACGATTGACTCATCTCGATCCTTCTGTTGAGGCGCCAGCCGGGCGTCTCTTCTTACTATGCAACGTTACTATCTGCAAGCATCCGGCATCACTCATCTGCGATGCCCGCCAGGGCGCGCTCGTACACCGCCAAGTCCTTCGCACTGAACAACATGAACAGCACCAGGCGCAGCGATCCAGGCTGCCGTAGGATGTCGACGATCGTCCGTAGCGCGATGCCGGCGGCGTCTTCGATGGGGAAGCCGTAGGCGCCCGTGGAGATCGAAGGGAAGGCGATTGAGTTCAGGCGACGTTGCGTCGCCAGGGCCATGCTGCTGCGATAGGCCGACGCCAGCAGCTCGCGCTCGCCGCGGTCGCCACCGTGCCAGACCGGCCCGACGGTGTGGATAACAAACTGGGCCGGCAGGCGGCCAGCGGTAGTGATACGGGCTTCACCGGTCGGACAGCCGCCGATGGTCCGGCACTCCTCCAGGATTGACGGCCCGCCCGTGCGGTGAATCGCACCATCGACACCGCCGCCGCCGAGCAGACTGCTGTTGGCCGCGTTGACTATGGCGTCCACGGCGACGGTGGTTACGTCACCTTGGCGCAGCTCGATATTGGCTGGACCAACCGTCAAGTCACGCATCGGTGTTGCACTCTCCTACTCGCCTCAGTGGCCGCTCGTAGTCCGTCACGGAACATTTGCAACTTGTGTAGAGGCGGGGCTTGCCCCGCCGAGCGGGCAGGGGGCTCCGCACCAAAGCCCTGCCCCTATGGTGACGCCGCACGAGGTTAGAGGCGTCTGCCAGATGGCGGCGACGGCGGTTGAAGCGGCTTTGCGACGGCAGGACCAACGAGCATAAGGCCCTGCTAGCGCCCTACCGCGGGAACGCCGGCGCCTTCGACCGAATCGACGGCGGTGCGGTGGAGCATCTGCGCCTGCCAGCGGACCGTCTCTTCAAGTTGGGCCTGGCCGCGCCGTGTGAGCTTGATCTCCTCTTCCAACTGGGCAACGCGCTGCTCGAGCAGCGGGTCGGCAGTGGCGGATTCACCTTTCTTGTTTCGGGACCTGCTCAAGAGCCAGAACGGGCTGACAACTCCAGTGATTGCGGCGACCGTCACCAGCACCCACGGATGAAAGTAACCGATCGCCCCAACCACCGGGGAGCCAAAGACCAGCCCGACGATGGCAATGCCGGTCTTGTGATCCTGATCCACAAGCAAACCATCCTTCCCAACCCAATTGGACTTTCCGCCACAATGATAAGGCAGATTCGCTGGTAGGGAAAGACTTTGGCCTCGCAATGGCGCGGCGACTCCAGCGTCGCGGCAGCACGTATCGCGGTACAGGCCGCCCTTCCGATGGTGGCCATGGTATGTAGTACGGCGGATCGGACGGCTACACTGGAGCGCGCGTCGGGCGGAGCCGACGGCGCCGGAGGAGACAGGCGTGGCGGCATGGTCGCGGGGCCACCGAGGGACTGGGGTGGCCTGGGCTACGGCGCTGGCCGTCGTGCTGCTCATGCTATCCGTCGTGTCCGCGCTGGTCTGGCCGGGCCAGCACCGGGGAATCGATTTCCCTCCTACGCTCAGCGGCGAAGAAGACACCCTCGTTGGCGTCCAGCGTGCTCATTCGAGCGTACTGAGGGCGCAGCCGGCGTATGAGCGGGCCGAGCAAGCGGTCACCGCGGCTTCCACCCTCGATGGTCGTCCGTATACGCCGGAGTCGGAGGTTGGTACGGTGCGGATCGGCGGCGCGGCGGCCGCGGCGGCGCTGCAGCGGGCTATTGCCTACGGACACACGGTCACCGCGCTGGCAACGGCGGCCGCCACGTATCAGGCTGCCATAGAAGGCTACGACGATGCGTTGATGGCGCGGTCGCGCGGGCTCGGGCCGAAGAGTGAAGCGCTCCGTTCGGCGACGTGGCCGTTCGTGGAATATGTTAAGCGATTCCCACCACCGCTCGGTCTCGACACGACCTTGCACCCGGTGTCGCCGGCAGAGCTGGCCGCGCTCCTCCAGAAGCTACAAGACGATCGGGCGGTATTGGACGCGAGCGGGGCCGGCCCCGGTCAGGCCGCGGCAGACCTGGCGCAGCTTGCCCCTCCGGCGCGCGACACCGTGAAATTGGCGGGCTTCCTGCCCGAATATCAGCGGTTGCTCGATATGTACGCCGGCCGGGTCGAACAGGTGGCCGCGACGCGGGAGTCCGCCGCCAGCGGACTGAAGGCGGCAGTGGGGTATGGTCTGGCCGTGCTGCTCCTGGCCGCGCTGGCCGCCGGAGCCGCGCTGCTGTTCTGGAGCCGCGCTGCCATTCGGCGTCGTCGCGCGGCTCCGGCGGCCATGCCGGCGCTCGCCGTTGCGCTCGTTCTTGCCGGCTATCTGGTTGGCCCGACGGCGCCCGCTGCAATGGCCGCGCTAGGCTACGGGATTGTTGCCTTGCTGTCGCCGGTCGCGGCCATGGTGGGGCTGGTGACGGCGATCCCCTTCTTTTTCCATCCCCGAGCGGTTCTTCGCTGGCATTTTCCGCCGGCTGAGCTGGCCCTGGGGCTGCTCTGTTGCGCTATCGCCCTGCGCTGGATCGCCGGACGGCGCGAGTTCCTGCGACGGGAACTGCTCCACTTGAGCCGGACCGACGTGCTGGCATTGCTCTTCCTGCTGGCGGGCACGGTGTCGTTGCTGGTACCCGACCATTCCAATCTGCACGTCGCGCTGCGGTCCTATCGGGTGGTGATCGTCGAGCCGGTTGTCTTCTACGCCGTGTTTACCCGCCTGATGCGGCGCGGCCAGGGGCTGTGGTGGGCGCTCGATGCCTTCATCGTGGTGCTGGCCGTCGTCGGCTGGCTGGCGGCGGCTCAGTTCCTAACCGGCTCCGACACCTGGAGTAGCGGCGGGGTGGCGAGGGCTATCGGTGTCGAGCCCAGCCCCACCGCCCTGGGAATCGAGCTCGGGCGCGGCGTCACCCTGGCGCTTTGCCTCGCGCTGTTTCACCCGAGCCGACGCAGCCGCGTCGGCTACGGTCTGTTGGCGATACCTGGCGCCGCCGGCTTGCTGGCAAGCTTCACCCGTGGCGCCTGGATCGCGGTCGGCGTGGCCGTGGCGGCAACGGTGGGCTTTCGACGTCGCTGGCGCCTTTTGGCCGGGCTGGCTTGCCTCACCGTCTTGGCGTTTGCCGTGCTGGCGACGTCGCACCTAGAGCGGCTCGCCGGGCTGTTCTCCTTGCAGAGCGGCAGCAGCGCGGCTCGGTTGGAGATATGGCGAGGCGCCCTGCGCATGGTGCGGGAGCATCCGTTGCAGGGGATCGGTCTCGACCAGTTCCTAGCCCAGAATCCGACGCGCTACGGCATTCCCGAGCTCCGTTTCCTCGTCGTGTCCCACCCGCACAATATCTTGCTGGATGCCTGGCTCCAGCTCGGCCTGCTCGGCGCTCTCGTCAGCGTTGCCCTGGTGGTGAGCACGCTGGCCGCCGCCATTCGGCTGGCGCGCTGTGGCCGCGACGGATTCAGCCGTGTCTGGGGCCTGGCGCTGCTGGCGGCGATGGCAGAGGTGGTCGTCCACGGGATGGTGGACGAAGGCTATTTCACGGGTGACCTGGCGCTGACCTTCTGGCTGATCGTGGCAGCGGTGGAGGTGTTGCGCCAAGACGAGGGGGTGCGTGAGGAGTGGACACAGCAGGCAGCCGTCGAGCGTGAGCTGGCAGTGTCAGCGTGACGCAGGCCCGGTCAACCTCACCCCCTGGCCCCCTCTCCGTGCCGGAGAGGGGGCCAGGGGGTGAGGTGGTCATGGCACCGCGTGGACCGACACCGGCAAGAAGCCACTGGCGAGCAGAATGATGCCGCCAGCCGCTCCGACCAGACTGAGGTACCACAGTGGGCGCAATCGGACCAGCGCCGAGACGGCCGAGAGGCCGATGCCGACCTGGAAGAGGGTGACGGCGAAGGCGAAGCGCTCGCGATGCTGCGACTGCGCATTGCTCTCGCCGCGAGCCTCGTCGCGCTGCTGTTCCGCCTTTGTCGCCGCTGCTTGATCCGTGGCCTGGTTGGCCTTCCGGCGAGCAGCCTCCGCGTTGGCCGCGTCGACAGCGCCGGCCGGCGCGTGGAGCTGGGTCAGCACGGCGGCGTTGGTCGTTTCCTGTACCGCCTTGATGCTGTCGGCTTGGAACTCGGCCCAACGGTCCACCGCGATCGTCTCGTAGTAGACAGCGTCATTGGCCTTGAGCAGAGCATCGTCGGCGGCCTGGCCGGAAAGGAGCGAGCTGATCGCCGCCAGTACCGCCATCAGCGCCGTCGTCACTGCCAGGTAGGTGATCCATGAGGCGTCTCTGGCCCGTATTGCGGCCTCTTTCCCTTTGTGCTCGAGATCGGTCAGCTCCTCGTGGATGTCGTCGATCTTTTCTTGCAGCGTCTCAACGGGGACTTCGCTCTCGTCGGACATCGGCGTGTTCCCTCCCGCATCCTCCTCGCGCACAATTGGTGAGGTGACGGAGGCATGGTAACGCGTGCCGGGGGAGAGGTCCCGGCACGCGCCATGTATCGATGAGAGGGAGCTTGGCGACGCGGTGTGTTACGCTCGAACGTGGCGGCATAGTGCTGGTTGCCGCGCCGTCAAAGTGGAGGGGGTCGTGTGAATCCGCGGTCGATCGTATCAGGCTGGCGCGTCTGGCTGGTGATCGCGGTCCTCTTCCTCGCATGTAACGTGGCCGCGTTGTACATCAACGGCGCCAACCGCGGCACGGTACAGATACCCTATAGTGAGTTCCAAAGCCAGGTGCAGGCCGGCAACGTCGTCCAGGTCACGCTCCAGGACTACTCGGTCACTGGTACGCTCAAATCGGCGATCTCCGTCCCGAACAGCTCGACCAAGGCAACGGACTTCTCCACCACCGTCCCCGAGATCGGCGATCCCAGCTTGCTGCCGTTGCTGCGGGAGAAGAATGTTCAGGTGACGGTGAAGCCGCCGACGAACGGCAATAACTGGCTGATCACCATCGCCGCCTCCGTGCTGCCTCTCCTGTTCCTGGTTGGCCTCATGTACTTTATGTCGCGCCGAATCGGCGCCGGCCAGGATCAGATCTTCAGTTTCGGGCAGGCGCGGGCGCGCCTCTACACCAAGGAGCGTCCGGACGTGACGTTCGACGACGTGGCGGGCGTCGACACTGCCAAGCAGGAGCTCCTGGAGATCGTGGAGTTCTTGCGCGACCCGCACAAGTTCGAGCGGCTGGGCGGCAAGATGCCCAAGGGGATTCTGCTGGCGGGTTCCCCGGGCACGGGGAAGACGCTGCTGGCCAAGGCGGTGGCCGGCGAAGCGCGGGTGCCCTTCTTCAGCCTGTCCGGTTCGGAGTTCGTGGAGATGCTGGTCGGTGTCGGCGCCAGCCGGGTGCGCGACCTGTTCAACAAGGCGAAAGCCAGCGCGCCGTCGATCATCTTCCTCGATGAGCTGGACGCGGTGGGCCGGCAGCGCGGCGCGGGGCTGGGCGGCGGGCACGACGAGCGGGAGCAGACGCTGAACCAGCTCCTGGTGGAGATGGATGGCTTCGACCCGCGCCTGGCCGTGGTCGTGATGGCCGCGACCAACCGGCCGGATGTGCTCGACCCGGCGCTCCTGCGGCCCGGTCGCTTCGACCGAACCGTGACGCTGGACCGTCCCGACCGCGAGGGTCGTGTGCTGATCCTGAAGATCCACACGCGCAAGGTGCCTCTGGCGCTGGATGTCGACATGAACGTGCTGGCGCGCTCTACTCCGGGGCTGGTCGGCGCCGACCTCGCCAACCTGGTCAACGAGGCGGCGATTATCGCGGCGCGACGTGACGCCGATTCTGTCACCATGCACGACTTCGAGATGGCCACGGATAAGGTGCTGATCGGGCCGGAGCGCAAGATGCTGATGGACCAGCACGAGCGACGGCTGGTCGCCTACCACGAGGGTGGCCACGCCCTCGTCGCCATGCTTCTGCCGAAGGCCGATCCCGTCCACAAGGTGAGCATCGTACCGCACGGGCAGGCGCTCGGCGTCACCTTGCAGATGCCGCTGGACGACCGGCACAACTATCCGGAGGACTACCTGCTGTCGCGTATGGCGGTGATGCTGGGCGGCCGTTTGGCAGAAGAAATCGTCTTTGGCGTCCCCAGCTCCGGCGCCGAGAACGACCTCACCAACGTGACCAAGCTAGCCCGCCAGATGGTGGCGCGCTGGGGGATGAGCGACAAAGTCGGCCGGCTGGCCTACAGCGTGGGCGAGGAGCACGTCTTCCTGGGCCGCGAGCTGGCCCAGCCACGTGACTTCAGCGAGAAGACCGCCGCCATCATCGATGACGAGATGCGCCGCATCGTGGAAGACCTCTACGCCCAGACCGAACACCTCCTGCGCGCCCACCGTGCTCAGCTCGACCAGCTCGCCAACGCGCTCCTGGAGCAAGAGACACTGGACGGACGGGAGCTGGAACAGCTCCTCGAGCCAAGCAACGTCCCGCCGCGCCTGGACATGCAGGAGCCGGCACTGCCGTTGCCGGAGTCGGTCGCCGTGGAGGCGGGCGGGGAGTAGGCCCCACCCCCGGCCCCTCCCCAGCTCCGCTGGAGAGGGGAGCCGACGCCGCAGGGTGAAGTCGTTGCGTCAACGGACAAGGCGACTGACCCGCTAGCGCAGCGGCAGGTAGCGCACCTGTGCCTCCCATTCGCCCTCGACGCTGGCGAGCGGAGGCGGGCTCACAGTAATAGCAAGCGGCATCGTACCTTCTCACCCGGGTGAATCCAAGCTCTGGTATGCCGCAAACTTGCCGAAAGCCTGGAGCAACCGTAACGTCTGGCGCATCAGCCAAGGCAAACGAAGGCCGGCCGTCCCTAGCGCACGGTCTGCCTGGCCGTCTCCGTGATCTCAACGATGAGTCGCGGGTCAGAGAGGCGCTGGACATGCTGGTATTCACTCTCAATGGCGTCGATGAGGTCTTGAGCGCGTCGAAGTGCGCTGGCATCGTCACAGCGAAAACAGATCAGTCCGGCCCTTGGGAATCGAGCAGCGTTGCCAGGCGTCGCGCGACCGCGGGAATCCACCTACTCGTGCGTCGGCGTCCTCATCCATGAGAAAGTGCATTCGCGCTGCAGGTGATATCGAGGGTAGCTAGCGCGCTGACGATCGCGCCGCTGCGGCTCGAATTCAACAGCGTTCTGAACATCCAGCGGTGTGAGGGTTGGATAGGCGGCAAGTATCGTCGTCGTTGCGGAAGCGCAGGACCCGGTAGCCATGCGCTGCCAGATGGCCGGTTCGGGCGGCGTCACGGTGCGCTTGCTCTGGCTCCTCGGGTCCGCTCCCGTCCAGCTCCACGACTAGCCGGCGCGACGGGCAGCAGAAGTCAAGGGATAAAGGGTCCGAGCGCGTGCTGGGTACGGAACCATAGGCCGTACAACCGCCGTTCCCGCAGCGCCGACCACAGCCGTCGCTCGGCCGGTGTCATCGCCCGGCGCAGCGCCCGCGCGTCTACCGCGACTTCCCGCGACACCCCGCGCACCCGCGATGGCTGCCTGCCCGCAATGTACGCCTCCGCTTCCGGTGAGCAAGCGTAGCACCAATCGCGGGCTCTACTGCCTGGCATGGGTGAGGCCGGCTGGTGCGGGACGGCCCCCCCGGCCCGCACCAGCCGGCACGTCAAGCTACCGTGTCGATGAAGCGCTGGACGTAACTCATGGCGTCGGGTACCTCGCGCTCGGTAAGGTGCTCGATGATCAGTGGGCCGTCGTAGCCATGCTCCTTGAGCAGCCGCAAGTACAGGCGATAGTCCAGGATGCCCTGGCCGGGGCCGGGGAGACCGGGCTTGTTGCCACCAGGCGCAGCAGGAGTCACGTCCTTCGCGTGGGCCAGGCGGAATTGGCCGCGCTCGGCGGCGAAGCCCCGCCGTAGCACCGCCCCAACCTGCCCCCGCTCGACCATGTTCGGCTCGAACCGGTTGGTCGGGTCCATGAGCAAGGCGAGGTGCGGCGAATTGAACTCACGGACGAGCTGGGCGCCCAGCTCCGGCGTGGAGCAGACGTTGACGATGTAGGGCTCGTAGAGGAGGACCACGCTGAACACCAAGGTCTCAAACCTCACGGGCGATCAATCGGGTTGATGAGCGCCAACAGCTCCTCCTCGGTGACGTCTCGGACTCGGCCGGCTTCAATGTCAGCTAGCCCGCGTCGGATTCGCGCCAGTTCCTCGTCGGTCGGTACATCGTCGCCAACGGAGCGGAGCAGGACTGTCTGGTTGACAATCTCCAGCTCCACGCTGCCGCCATCAAGCACGCCGAGCTCTTCGCGCGCCGGCTCCGGCAACTCCAACTGCCCATCCGCTGTCACGGTCACCAATGTCTTCATAGGAGGAATCCTCTCGTTCGACAGTCATCCTACGATATGGGTCGCATGCTGGCTGTGACACTGCACGATCCCGCTCAGCCTGCCTGGCGGACGTAGTCCAGCGCTTGCCGGCCGAGGCGGCCCCACTGGCTGCCGTGCTCCGCGGGCACCTGCACCCATTGCTTCATGGGCCGGCCCATGCCGGACGGGTCGAAGAGGTGCGCGCCGGCGAGGGCCAGCGCCTGCGCGTGCGCCTCGCCGTCCAACTTGAACGCCATGGCATCTTGATGGAAGCCGGCGAAGGCCTTGCCCCGAATCTTGAGGCAGGGCATCCCAAACATCTTTGCGGCGACTGCTTGCGACTCGCTGGACAGGTCCAAAGCGATGGATTCGTACACCGCTCGAGCGTCGGCGGGCATGTGCGGAGTCCTCCCACATTCGTTGGAACTGCGTGATGAGCACGCGAGCCATCTCGAGCTAACGCGGTAACGAGTGCCAGTGTGGGCGACCCGTGGCGAAATTGCAAGCGTGCGCTGTGCCGCGGGCCTGCACCGGGAAAGTCCGACGGATCGTGTCTACGGTCAAAGTGCTGGCGGGAACGTTGTGACCTCACTCCCCGGCTCGCTGCCCGGCCAGGTGAGGATGACGCCGATAGCATCACCGAGCCGGTGGTAGAGCAGGTCGAAGGCCTCCTGCGCGGCGGTGTAGGGGAAGTGGTGGGTGATCAGCGGATCGACCTCTATCTGCCGGTCGCGGAGCGCCGCCATTGCGCGCTCCGCATATGGCGCGCGGGGCACCGGGCTATACAGGCCGCCAATCAGACGCTTGCGCTGGATTTTCCCGGCGTCGAGCGGCAACGGCTCGCCGTGATACAGGCCGATCAGGTGGATCGTCCCCAGGGGGCGACACATGTCCTGGGCCTGGGCGAAGGAGCGTACCCCGGCCTTGCCGCCAACGCAGTCCATGACGAGGTCGGCGCCGCGGCCGCCAGTCAGCTCGTGGACCGCTTGCACGGGGTCTGCCGTTGCCGCGTTGATCACGTCGTCCGCGCCCATGCGGCCCGCCAGTGCGCAGCGCATCTCCAGGGTGTCGACGGCGATCAGCCGCCCCGGCTGGTAGGCGCGCACCGCTTGCAGGACGAGGTTGCCCACCAGGCCCTGGCCAAGGACCACCACCGTCTGGTCAGGCTGTACTCCAGCAATCTCAGCCCAGGTCACGGCGCTGGTCACCAGCGGGTGGAAGGTTGCCTGGTCGAAGGAGACTCCGTCAGGGATGGACAGCGTACTGCCCACCACACTGCCGGAAAGGTCGCCCACCACGTACTCGGCGTGCGGCGCGACCACCGCGGCACGCTGGCCGGGCGCGAACTCCGTCACGCCCGGTCCGATCTGCTCCACCACGCCGGCTGAGGAGTAGCCCATGATCGCCGGGTCGACGGCTCCTTCCCGCAAATACCGGGCGCCGATTTCCGAGCCCCGACTGATGAGACTGCGCTGGTTGCGCACCAGCAACTGTCCGGCTCCCAGGGGCGGGATCGGCACGTCCTCCACGACGATGTTGCCGACACCGTCCAGCTTCCCAACGCGTTTCATTGCTCGCCTCCACCTACTGCCCCGTCAGGGCGGGGTTTGGGGTGTCCCCAAGGAATTTCACTCCGGGCTTCACCCGATCATGGCCCAACAGGCTTCCGGTTGAAGCACTTCGCCGTCAACAGCTTCAACTCGCGCTATTATTGCCGCGACGCAGTTGGAAGCGGGAGTATTGTGGCGGTGACCGTGGCGAAGAAGACGACCGATGTACGCCCGATCAGTGCAGCGCTGTACTTCCTGCCGGTGCAGACGCGCGTGCCGCTCAAGTTCGGTCCGGAAGTGATGACGTCCGTCACCCTGGCGCGGGTCCGCTTGACGGTCGCGGATCGGCAGGGACGGCAGGCCGAGGGCTGGGGCGAAACGCCGCTCAGCGTGCAGTGGGTGTGGCCAAGCGCGCTGCCCTATGCGGAACGGCACGAGGCGCTGCAGGCATTCTGTGTTGAGTTGGCGGGCGCTTGGGCCGGCTTCGATCAGTCCGGTCACCCCCTGGAAGTCGGCCATGCCTTTCTCTCCGACGTGCTCCCTCGGCTCTGGCGGCGCTGCAACGAGCAGCGAGGCATGCGCGAGCCGATGCCCTGGTTGGCGGCCCTCGTGTGCTGCTCGGCCTTCGACCTCGCCTTGCACGATGCCTATGGCGTGCTGCTTGACCTTCCCGTCTCTGCCACCTATACCTCCGAATTCATGGGAGCCGATCTTGCGGCCTACCTGACGCCTGCCAAGGGCAGCGGCGTTGAGTTCGCGGGCAGGTATCCCGGCGACTTCTTGGTCCACCCTCGCCCCGACCGCCTGGTGGCCTGGCATCTGGTCGGCGGCAAAGACTTGCTGGACGAGTCGGAGCGTGACGGCAGCGAGCCCGAGGATGGCTATCCCGTGCTGCTGCGCGACTGGATCCACACCGATGGGTTGTCCTGCCTCAAAGTGAAGCTGCGCGGGGACGACGCCGAGTGGGACTACGCTCGCCTGGTGAGCGTTGGCAAGATTGCTGTGGAGGAGGGCTGTTCCTGGCTCTCCGCCGACTTCAACTGCACCGTGAACGAGCCGACGTACGTCAACGCCGTCCTGGATCGTCTGTTGCACGAGCAGCCTCGCGTCTACGGCATGCTGCTCTACGTGGAACAGCCCTTCCCCTACGACCTGGAGGAGCACCGCATCGACGTCCACAGCGTCTCGGCGCGCAAGCCGCTCTTCCTCGACGAGAGCGCGCACGACTGGCGGCTGATCAAGCTGGGCAGGAAGCTGGGCTGGAGCGGCGTGGCCCTGAAGACCTGCAAGACGCAGACGGGAGCGCTGCTGAGCCTGTGCTGGGCCAAGGCGCACGGGATGCCGCTGATGGTGCAGGACCTGACCAACCCCATGCTGGCCCTGATCCCGCATGTGCTGCTGGCTGCCCATTCCGGCACCATCATGGGCGTCGAGACCAACAGCATGCAGTTCTACCCGGAGGCGTCGCGGCCGGAGGCCGCGATCCACCCGGGTCTGTACCAGCGCCGGCAAGGGCAGGTGAGCCTGGTGACGGTCAGCGGACCGGGCTTCGGCTATGGCGCGACGGTCACCGCCCGGGCGCTGCCGACGAAGGCGGCCGGCTAGATCCCGGCAAGGATGGGCGTCGCCGCACTCGCGGACGAGACGGCGCCAAGCTCGCGGCTGCGTCGCGTGGAGTAGAAAGACCAAGGTATGGCCGAGTCCGCACTCGCCTCGGAGCTGCCGGGCTTCCTCGACATTGGGTGCGACCGCACCTGTGCTTGTCCGCCGAACCATCTCAACTGCATGGACGCCAAGTCCTGGATGAAGAGCCAGCTTGGCGTTTGGGAGTTCTACTACGAGAAGCGCGACATCCGCGACAAGCGTGTCCACCCGGCTGCCTTCCCGATCAGTCTCGCCCGAAAATGCATCGAGCTCTTCACCCACCAGGGTGAGCTCGTCGTCGATCCCTTCGCCGGCTCCGGAACGACGCTGGTGGCTGCGCAGGACTGCGGACGCAATGCCGCCGGATTCGACCTCAACCGGGCCTACGTTGAGCTGGCCGCGGGGCGCCTGGAGCAAGGCGCTGGAGGCGCCGCCACCCGCCAGGTAGCGACCTGCGACGATGCGCGGAACATTGCTCGCTATCTGCCGGAAGAGAGCGTCGCGCTGCTGCTCACCTCGCCACCCTATGCCAACCTGCTCAATCGCAAACGGCGAAACAAGAGCCGGCGCGGCAACCTGCGCGCGAACGACCAGCTCGGGCGCGTCGAGCAGTACAGTCAAGATCTTCGGGATCTGGGGACGCTGCCGCTGGAGGAATATCAGCGCGCCATGGTGGGCATCTATCAGAGTCTGCTACCGCTGCTTCGTTGCCACGCGCACTGCGTGATCAACGTCCCCGATATGTGGTGGGAGAACGAGCGTATCACCATCCACATCGCCGTCATCGAGGCGATGCGCTCAGTCGGCTACGAGCTGCGTAACATCGTTATCTGGGACCGTCGCAACATCGTCAACCAGATCGGCATCTTCGGCTGGCCGAGCAACTACATCACCATGGGGGTGACGTTCGAGTATTTGCTGGACTTCTGGCGTCCCTGAGCTTGGCAGGGATCGTGGGCGTGGGTATGCTCTGCGGGCGGCGGTCGCCAGTCGCGGTTTCGCCGTGGAACGAGCACGGTGGCGCGCCGTTAGGGGTTGAGGAAAAGCAAGAGGGCAGATGAAGATCGTCATTACGGGTAGTCGAAGCCTGCTGGGACGTGGCATGGCCGCGGCGCTGCGCGCAGAGCACGAAATCGTCGAGGCGTCGGGCGACCTGCGCGACGAGGCGGTCGCTCGCCCGTTAGTCGAGGGCGCGGAAGCATTGGTTCACCTGGCCCCCATCGCACCCGGTCTACCCGACGGCACGACGGAGCAGGAAATCATGGACCACGCCACCCGCGGCAGCTACGTGCTACTGGGCGCGGCCGTGGCGGCGGGGGTGCGGCGGGTTGTCGTCGGCAGTACGCTCGACCTATTCGAGCGCTACCCGGCGTCGTGGGCGGTGAGTGAGACCTGGCAGCCGTTGCCCGACGTTACCAACATGGGACAGTTGGCCGCGCACCTGGCGGAGCAGTCGGCCAAACAGTTCAGCCACTTCGAGCCGATCGAAGTCGTCTGCCTGCGCTTCGGGACCATTGTCGACAGCCAGACCGGCGCGGATCGCCGCGATAGCCGCTGGCTGCACGTTGACGACGCCGTGCAGGCGGCCGTGAAGGCGTTGACCACGCCGTTGAATCTGCGCACCGACACGGCGACCGGCCGGCTGCGTCAGGGCTGGCGCGTGTACCACATCCCCGGCGGCGGGCAGACGCGAATCCCACTGGCGAACGCGGCGCGTGGCTTGGACTATGCTCCTACGCACAACCTGGCGCCCACCGAGCTGCCGGCAGCCGGCGCGGCCGAGGAGGCAGGTGATCTCAGTTTGCTCGGTCCGCGCCAGCCAGTCCGGTCGCGCACGATCCGCCGAGTCGTCGTCTTCGGCGCGGGCGGTCCTCTGGCGGCGGCTACCTCGCGTGTCCTCGCCTCCTCCTACACCTTGCGTCTGACCGACTTGCGCCCTATCGCCGACATCGCCGCCGAAGGCAAGCCGCAGTCGCCGGGCGCTCCTTTGCCCGAAGTGCTGCCCCCGCCCCACGAGACGATGGAGGTGGATGTCAGCAACTTTGACCAGGTCATGCGCGCCTGTGCCGGGATGGACGCCATCATCAACTGCACGGTCATTCGGCCAGATCCGGTCAACGCATTCCTAGTCAACTTCATCGGCGCCTACAACGTGATGCGTGCTGCCGTTGCACACGGCATCCGGCGGGTCGTCCACACCGGTCCGCTCCAGGTCTCCAGCGAGTGGCCGGCCGGCTACGGCTGGGACTTCGACGTGCCCGACGACGCCCCGGCGCGCGGCGGTACCTGGCTCTACGGTCACACCAAGTTTCTGGGCCAGGAGGTCGTGCGCCTGTTCGCCGAGGCCTACGACCTGGAGGTACCCACCCTCTACTACTCTTCATTCGTCAACCCGGAGACCGCCAAGCCAGGCGCCGGCGGTGTCCACCCCATGTCGATTTCCTGGGACGACGCCGGCCACGCTATGCGCCGCGCACTGGAGACGCCGACGTTGCCCTCGCCGTTCGAGATCTTCCACATCCTGGCCGACCTGCCACACGGCAAGTACTCCAGCGCCAAGGCGCAGCGCCTGCTCGGCTGGCAGCCGCGGGACAGTTTGGCGCATTTGTGGGCGCGACGGTGACCGGGGAGCAGAGGAGCAGAGGGGCAGGGGAGCGGAGGGGAGGTGGCGTCGGGAGTCAGGGCCGTCAATAGGACGAGATGGCTCCGATTGGCCATGCGTCCGACCGAATGCCGATCTCCCCTGCTCCCCTGCCCCTCTGCTCCTCTGCCCCCCGGCGGCGCGTCACGCCCGGTACTTCTCCACTGCCGCGTGATTCAGTGACACGCCGAGACCGGGTGTGGTGAACAGGTCGAGGTGGCCGTCGCGGATGGGGACGGGTGAGGAGATCAGCTCGTCGATCCAGGGGACGTCGCCGAGCTGGTACTCAAGGATCAGGAAGTTGGGCACGCAGGCGCAGACGTGGGTGCTGGCGATTGTCGCCACCGGCCCCACCATGTTGTGGGGGGCGATGGGGATGTAATAGGTGTCGGCCGCGGCGGCGATCTTCTTCAGCTCGAGCACGCCGCCGGTGCGGGCCAGGTCCGGCATGATGATGTCGGCGGCCTGCCGCTCCAGCAGCTCTCGGAAGGCGTAGCGCGTGGGCAGCAGCTCACCGGTGCAGATCGGTGTGAGGGTTTCCTCAGTGACTTTCGCCAGCGCTACCATGTTCTCCATGGGAATGGGGTCTTCGATCCAGAGGAGCTGGAATGGCTCCAGCGTCTTGCCCAGGCGGATGGCGGCGGCCACGTCGAAAGCGCCGTGGGCGTCCACGGCCAGGTCGATCGACGGTCCGACCACGGATCGCACCGACTCGACCATCCGGGCCATGTGCTGCAGGTCGGCAGCTGAGAGTTGTCGGTTGAAACGGTTGGCGGCCGGGATTGGCTCGTCGACGTCCATCTTGAGCGCCGTGAAGCCCTGCTCCACGGCGTCGATGGCCTTCTGGGCGTACTCGGTCTCGACATACTCGGCGCCGCGGAAGAAACCGTCGACGTAGACGCGCACGCGCTCGCGGCACTTGCCACCGAGCAAGTTGTAGATCGGCTGGCCGCAGGCCTGGCCGACTATGTCCCAGAGCGCGGTTTCGATACCCGAGAGCGCTGCCGGATTGGCGCCGTGCCGGTAGAGCGTCTCCCAGTGCAGCTCGATCTGAAAGGGGTCTTTGCCGATCAGGTAGTCGCGCAGCTCGCGCAGGCTCTCTAGGACGCCGGTGCTCCGGTAGAGCAGCGACTCGCCGAGGCCAACTAGGCCCCCGGCCGTATCCGTCTCGATCTCCACGAACACCATCGGGAAGCGCGGCCAGTGGCGACCCTTGACGGCATGGACGTGAACGTCGGTGATCTTCATTGTCTGTCTCCTGATATCTGCCGTTGGCGCGGTTGCCGGCACGTCGCTCGATTCTATCCGCCGCGCGGTTGGGCCGGTCGCTATACTCGGCGGAAAAGCAGGAGGTTGCAATGGCACGGTTCGCAGGTATCTACCCGCCTTTGGTGACGCCGCTCACGGCGGACGGGCAGCTCGACGAGGCTGGGCTGCGCCGGTTCATCGACTATGTAATTGCCGGAGGGGTCCACGGCGTGGTCGTGCTCGGCTCCAGCGGCGAAGCGGCGCTGCTGTTGCCGGAGGTGCGGCGCCGAATGCTGGAGGTGACCCTGGCGGCCGTCAACGGCCGGGTGCCGGTGATCGCGGGGACGGGCGAGCCGGGTACCGCGCTCTCCGCGGAGTCCACACGGCAAGCCCGCGAGGCGGGCGCGGCTGCCGCCATCGTCGTGCCGCCCTTCTACTACAACCTGGATCAGGAGGCCGTGAAGCGGCACTTCCGCCGCGTGCGGGAGGTCGGCGGCCTGCCCATCCTCGCCTACCACATCCCTTCCCTGACCAAGGTGCGCATCGAGCCGGATACTCTGTTCGAGCTGGCCGAGGACGGCACCCTTTGCGGCGTCAAGGACAGCGCCGGCGACTTCGGCTACTTCCAACGGGTCGTGGACGGCACTCGCCGGCTGCCGGACTTCGCCGCGCTGGAGGGCAGCGACCAATTCCTCTTCGCGGGGATGGCGTATGGCGGCGACGGCGCCATCAGCGTCCTCTCCCAGGTGGCCCCAGCGGTCGTGGTCGCCCTCTGCGAGGCCGGTCGGTCCGGCGACTGGGAGCGCGCCCGGGCATTGCACCGTCGCGGGCAGCAGATCAGCGCCGCCATCGGCCCCGGCTGGATCCCGGCGATCAAGGGCGCCCTGAGCGCGCTCGGCATCTTGCAGCCGCACGTCGCCTTCCCCAATGTCGGCTGGACGCCGGAGCAGTTGGCGGCGCAGCGGCAACGGATTCAGGCGGCGCAGGAGAGCGGGTTATTCGATGCAGCCACGGTGCGGGACACATCGTTTTCGCCAGCGATGCGCTGAGTGCTGACGATGAGCGCACCGTGGCAGCCTGAGCGGCGGTCTCCAAAACCGCGGTCGGACGAGCGGAATGTCGTGCGGACGCGGCTTCCCGAACCGCCGCGCCCCGACGGTCGGTGGCAATAGGCAGTAACCAAGGTGGAGGAGATGCCGGGGCCGCGTCTGCGGACGACGGCAAAGCGATCGGGGGACTGGGGTCCTGATTCATCCCCTGTGGTCGACCATCAGGCGATGAATCCTCGTGGGTCAGGACGCGACTCGATCTTGCCGCCGCCACCTCGGCTGCAGCCGGGGCGTGAGCGCGGCGTGTCCTGACCACAGCCGCTGCGGCACGTCCATCTGGTCTACTAGCCTAGGTCGCTATCCGAAGCCGCCCCAGCGTCGAGCTCCGCTAACTCGTCGAAGACGTCGCGCAGCCGCAGGGAGAAGCCGGGGAGGACCTCGCCGCCATCCAGGGCATCGTCCGGATCTACGTAGGTGAGGCGATCGTCCGCGTACACGGCGGTCGTCCCGCTCACCGGATCGATGTACCAGAGCAGCCTGACACCGGCGCGCAGCCAGTCGCGCACCTTCGCTTGCACGTCTACAGCGCGGTCGGAGGGAGACAGTATCTCGATGACCAGGTCCGGTGTCGTCACGGTTGCCGCGGCACGCCGGTCCTTCGGGATGCGACCGCGGGCGAAGAAGGCGATGTCGGCGCCACGCGCGTGATGGGCGCTGCCGAGGATGCGCACCATCGCGTCGTTGGTGGCTAGCATGCCGAGGCGGTGTTGATAGATAAAGACACCAAGAATGCGCGCCAGGACGCCGGCAAAGAAGCCATGATCGACGTTCGTCACGTCCCACTCCACCACCTGTCCGTCCACGATCTCGCGCAGCTTGTCATCATCTGGGAAGGCATCCAGATCGTCGATCGTGCAGGGTTCGCTTGCCTTCGCTGCAAGCATGAGGGTCGTTCCTCCCTTCACCGGTACCTGTGGCTGTAGTGTACCTATCCGGTTGCTTTCTGCTCGGGTATGGTACCTGCCAGGCTTAGCTGGTGTCGACTGTGGGCGCCTATCGAGAGCGGTGTCGGGTAGCCAGCTCCCGCGATCACTGCGAGTCAATCGCGCGGCGTTCGCCACACAACCCCCGCCTGTGCTATCCTGGAAAACAAGCGCAGGGGAAAAGAACGTCGTCCTCTAGACGGATGGTCACCGCTCTCGAAACGTGAACTCCGTGCTGCGACCCAGCGAGGAGGCCTAAACCATGAGTCGAGAGACCGAACCGATCGACGTGAGTGACGTCCCTGAGCTTCTTCACCTTGCCGAGGAGGTGCGGGCCACCCGTTCCTCGCGCCTGTTGCGTCGTGCGGACGATGATCTCGCGCTCCTTGTGCCGATCGATGCGCCAGCACGGGACGTGGAGGCGCTCATAGCTCAGCTTCACCAGAATCGTGAAGCACGCACTCACGACCACGCCGGTCCGCCCGATACGCTGCAAGTATTGCGTCGCCTCCGGGCTCGGCGGATGCAACGGCTTACGCAGCGATAATGCCGGTCGTCGTCGACACTTCCCTCACCACCAAGTGGGCGATTACCGAGCAGGGGACAGTTCAGGCCGAGGCCCTTCGCGACGACGCCCTTCGCCGCCATAATCCCATATACGCGCCAAGCCTGCTGGTCTACGAGACGACCAACGTCCTGTATGATCTCGCCCGTGGCGGTGTGCTGACATGGGCGGAGGCGGAACAAGCAATCGAGGATATCCTTGTGGTCGTCCAACTACGAATCATGTCTCCCGCTCTCGCCAAACGTGCCCTTTCTCTCGCCCGCATGACGAGCCAGAACTACGCATACGATACCCAGTTCCTCGCGCTCGCGGAGGCGGAGGGGTGCGATCTGTGGACGGCCGACGCACGCTTCCAGCGAGCCATGCAGCGGCACGGCTTCGCACAAGTGCATCTCGTCAATTCCTATCCCCTCTCGCGAGCGTAACTTCTGACTGTGGTATCTCCCGCTAGAGCAGCGCGTCGCCCGAGCCAACGTAGAGTCGTGGGTCGAACAGCGGCGCGTCGGCCAGGAAAGTCTCGACGTAGACGATTTGGAAATGCGCCTCGAGCAGGAGCGAGAGGGCGGGATGGGGGCCGGGGACGTCGATCCGGAGCACCTCGGTGCGCGACCGGGACCAGTGGACCGCCGCCAGCACGCAGGAGCGCGCGTCCTCCGGCGTGCGCGCGCCGATGGGGCCGAGCCGGATGTGCTCTGGATACCAGAACTCTGGCGACCGTGTCCGCGCGTAGCCGTAGCCAATGACCGTCTCCTGCCGGTGGAACCATAGCGGGATGGCTCCCTCCTCCCGGACCCAATAGCTGTGGTCGACTGCGCGGAAGCGGCCGCTCAGCTCGCCGTCCCACTGGATCAGGTTGGGGTCATCGGGTCGCCCTTCGACTGCGTCGACGTCGGCTGGCGGCAGACGGTCCGGTGCTGGGGGTAGTGACCGCAGCAGTAGATTTGGCCAGTGCGGGCGCATTCCTAAGCGGACGTACAGGGCGAGGGCGCGCGGATTGGTCGAGCTCACGGTGAAGCGCGGCTCGCCCTCGCGAGCTAGCGGCAGAACTTCCCTAAGGAGCGCCGTGCCCAGGCCGGACGACTGGGCCTCAGGACGCACGAACAGGTCGGTGAGGTACGCAGTGTGCCCACGGCGTACGGCTCCGGCAAAGCCGAGGATGACACCATCCTTGATCGCGACATTGATCGTGCCGGTGGTCAGCAGGTGCCGAAGGGTCACTGGCACCTCACCACACGGCGGCGGTTGAGGATCGCCAGCGACTTCATGCTCGTAGTAGATGTCGAAAATTTGAGGGAGGTCATCTGGTTGGGCAGGACGTAACGTGACCATCGCTCGCGCTCGCCGTCTCCAAGTCTCCGGGCTACAATCGCCGTGTCCCCGCATATGCGCAAACAGGCAGTATGGTGGTTGCCGGACCAGGGACCAGCGACACTATCCTACCACCGCGTTCGGACGGGAGCGGTAACGTGAACGCCTCGCCCGAGATCGGCTCGGACGAATCGCGTCGGGCGCTTCCTCGGCACCCGTTCGTTTGCCGGGGTATCGCCAACCAAACGGTGCTCCCACGGGCCGGACTGCTGTCAACAGTTTGGGTAATATTAACCGGATCTCAATGCGAGCCTGGAGGCAGTCGATGGCGCCAAAGCCGGCGCAGCACGATCCGATTCTGACAGTGGCCCGCGGCGATCTGGCAGCTCGCCTCAAGCCGCTGGTACGTACTGCCCTTCGCCGACTGGCCGAGATGGCAACGCTCGAGCACGACTGGGATTCATATGGCGCAGATCCCCCGTCGGCTGTTGCCGTGACCACTGCGAGTAGCTTCCTATTGCATGTGGTCGAGCAACTCGGCGAGCTTGCGGGCGAGCGCGTGAAGCCATTCGCTGTCGCGCCCTTCGACGGCGGTGTTCAACTCGAGTGGCGGGGATCGCAGGCCGAAGTCGAGATCGACGTCGATTCCGCCGGCGAACTGAGCTACGTTTACGTGGACAAAGGCCTAGCGGAGAGACACTTTGAGGAAGGCGATGGCGTCGACTGGCCTACAGCCATCGATCTGGTCGCCCGGGTGCTCGCCTCCGCATCCGCGTCGGCTGCTGGCAGAGGCCACCTCCGCGCTCATTGCTCCGGTGGGCCGCATGCAGCCGGCTGAGGAGTAGATAGCCATGGACGACATCCGACCCTTGCTATCGACTATTGACGAGGACCGTCTCCAGCGGAGCATCTTCCACCTGGCCGCCGATCCACTGCCGTACCGCAAGCTGAACTATACGCTGCCCGGCCACGCGCAGAACACACTGTACGAGGCCGATGCCTGGATAACGAAGCAATTGCAGGGGTGGGGCTACGCGGTCGAGCGTGAGGCAGTACCGGTGCAAGCCTTCGGCTTCGATCCGGCCAAGCCCAAGCGGCACTCTTACACGCGGCCCGCTCCGGCCGCTCCCAGTTATGAGGCGTACAACCTGTTCGCCGGCAAGACCGGCAGGGATCACCCCGAGGAGATTATCCTGCTGCTCGCGCACAAGGACTCCCAGAGCTGGGTGGACTCGCCGGGCGCCTACGATAACGCCGTCGGGGTCGCGGCGGTCCTGGAGCTGGCGCGTGTGCTCGCGGGTCACCCCAGCCGTCGTTCCATCCGGTTCCTCTTCTGCAACGAGGAGCACTATCCCTGGACCAGCGTCACGGCGGCGCAGCGGGCGCGGCAACGCGGCGACAACCTAAATGCCATCTTCAACCTGGATAGTCTGGGTGGGAAGTCGGACGAGGCGATCGCTGCCCAGGCCAAGACAAACGTGACGCTGCACACGGCGCCGGAAGGGGAGCGGCTAGCGCGGTTGATGGCAGAAATGAATGAGACCTTCGTGATTGGCTTGCAGCAGAGCAGCTACCGGCGCGCCCGGCCGGGCGACGACGATGGCTCTTTCATCCAGGCCGGCTACACGACTGCAGTGGCCAATATCGGCTCGTATCCCTACGCCGACGTGCAGTACCACCTGGAAGGCGACGTACCGGAACGCGTCGACGTGCCCAACGTTCGCATGGCCGCGCAGGCGACGCTGGCCGCGGTCCTCCATCTGGACCAGACGGGCGCTGCAAGGTAGCGACTACTCAGCGATTGACCTCCATCAGCAAGATCCAGGCGCCGGTGACGGCGACCCGATAACAGCAGACAATGCCGGGGACGATCCAGTAGAGGCCTGCTTCACCGACTTTGAGGACGGCCAGATCGGCCGAGGCGCCGACCTGGGCTAACAGGACGTTCTCCCGTCCGCTTACCCCTTGATACCGGTCAGCACGATGCCACGGACGAAGTATCGCTGGAAGGAGAAGAACAGGAGGATGGCCGGCGCTGCCATGATGATCGTGGCAGCCATCAGCAGGTGCGTCTTCGGCTCCCCCACGGTCTCGGGTATGGTCTGGAAGTAGCGGAGGCCCAGCGACATCGTGAACAGCTTGGCGTTGTTGAGGTAGATGAAGGGGCCGAAGAAGTCATTCCACGTGCCCAGGAACTGCAGGATCGCTACCGTGGCCAGGGCCGGGCGGCACAGGGGCACGAGGATGTGCCAGAGGATCTGGAACGAGTTCGCGCCGTCGACGCGCGCGGCGTGGTCGAGGTCGCGGGGGATGGTCATGAGGAACTGGCGCATCAGAAAGATGGTGAAGGCGCCGCCGCCCGCCCACGAGGGGACGATCAAGGGCCAGAAGGTGTTGATCCAGTGGAAGTACTTCTGATAGATGATGTACTGAGGAATCAGCGTGACCTCGGCGGGCAGCATCAAGGTGCTGAGCATAAGCATGAAGAAGAAGCCGCGGCCCGGATAGTCGAAGCGCGCGAAGGCGTAGGCGACGAGCGTCGAGGTGATGACTGCGCCCGGCAGGCTGGCCAGAATGATGATCCCGCTGTTGCGGAGCCAGAGCGCCATCGGCTGGGTCGTGAAGACGGTCATGTAGTTGTGCCATTGGGCGACGACTGGCAGCAGCGTCGGCGGCACGATCTGCGTCTCTTGCGCCGTCTTCAGCGAGGTGCTGACCGTCCAGAAGAAGGGAAAGGCGAATAGCAACCCGCAGACCGTCAGGGCGCCGTAGGTCATGACGGCAATGGCGAGTCGCCGGCGCCCGGAGGTCGCGGCGGCGCGCGCGGCCGGTACCGGCGTCGTGATGGCAGCCATCAGCCGCTACTCTCCACCGTAGTACACCCAAGTCCGAGAAAGCCGCACCTGGAGCCCGGTGAGCGCCACGATCAGCAGGGCGAACATCCAGGCCAGCGCCGACGCGTAGCCCATGTTGAAATACTGGAAGGCGTTGTTGTAGACGAGCAGGGCGTAGAACCAGGTGGCGTAGGCCGGACCGCCGGATGTCGCCACGAAGGCGGAGGTGAATACTTGCAGCGCCCCGATGACGCCGAGGATCAGGTTGAAGTAGATGGTCGGGGTGATCATCGGCAGGGTCACGCTACGGAAGCGCGCCCACCAGCCGGCGCCGTCGATCGCCGCGGCGTCGTAGAGCTCCTCGGGGACGCCCTGGAGGCCGGCCAGAAAGATGATCATGCGCGTGCCGCCGATGCTGGTCCACAGCGTCAGCGAGATGAGGCCCGGGATGGCCCAGGTAGGATCCTGAAACCAGCGTGGCGGCGTCACGTTGAAGACGTTGCGCAGCACCTCGTTCACCGGCCCCCAGTCAGGGTCCAGCAGCCAGACCCAGAGCACGGTCGAGGCCACCACCGGCACGAGCGACGGCATGAAGAAGAAGGTGCGGTAGACGGACGTGCCCCGGACGCGGATGTTGAGAAAGAGGGCGAGCACCAGGGATCCCACCACGCCGAGCGGCACCGTGACACCGGCGTAGTAGAACGTCTTGGCCAGGGATGGCCAGAACTGCTGATCCTGGGTCAGCGCCTTGACGTAGTTGTTGATCCCGACCCACTTCTCCGGCGAGATGATGTCGTAGGTGGTGAAGCTATAGTAGAGCGACAGCAGCACCGGCACCAGCGTCAGCGCCACGAAGCCGACCAACCAGGGGCTCATGTACAGGTAGGCTTCGATGACGTGGCGGCGCCGCTGACGGGAGATGCCACGTCGCGCGGCCACCGCCGGCAAGCGGCCCGTCTCAACTGACACCTGGCCCACGCTCAGTCTCCCGTGACGCGCCACCGCCGGCTGCCGGCTTGCTGGCCTACTGCGCCGCCTCGCTCAGCACGCCTTGCACGGCATCGTTGAGCTTCTTTATGCCGTCCTGGAAGTTGGCCTTTCCTAGGTACGACTCGGCCCAGGTCTGGCTCACCGTCTGCTCGAACTCGGTGCCGCGACCGTTGGCCGGCACCACCGCGGGCATGGCCGTGAGCAAGTTCTCCAGGTAGGGCTTGAAAGCGGGGAGGCTGAAATAGCTGTCACTCATGATGTCCGGCCGGACCAGGGCGCCGTTGCCGCCGATCGTGTTGAAGGTGAGCGTGCCGTCGTGGTTGTCGAGGTTCTGGACGAACTTCCAGGCCGCCTCGGGGTTCTTGCTCAGCGTGCCTACATTCCAGGTGCCGCCGCGCATATGCGACGGGCGATTGCCGTCCGTGCGCTTGGGAAACAAGGCAGATGCGACGACCGCCACCTTCGGGTCTTTGATGGCCTTGAATGCGTTGAACGCCGTCAGCGAGCCGCTCTGGATGATGGCCAGCTTGCCGGACGCAAAGAGGGCGGTATCCGCCCCCTGGAAGCCGCCGGGCAGCGCAAGCGACTTATCCACTTGCGCCATATTCTGCACCCACTGGAAGGCTGGCTGCACTTTGGGGTCCAGGATGTCGGACTTCGTCGGCTCGTAGAAGTCCGGCTGGTTGTAGGCTCGCGTGTATACGCTCGCTCCCGCCGCGCCCAGGGCCAGCTCCATGCCGTAGCGGTCATAGGCGCCGTTCGACCCCATTTTGGTCAGCTTCTGAGCGAGCTGGCGGATGGCATCCATGGTCCATTGTGGAGAGTTGTAGTCGGGCTCGGCGATGCCCTCCTGTTGGAAGATGACCTGGTTGTAGATGAAGCCGTCCTGGCCTGACCAGCCCCAGCTCGGCAATCCCCAGGTCTTGCCGTTGAGCTTCTGCATCTCCACGAAGGGCGGATAGAACTGCGCGAGGTCGAAGCGATCCCGACTGATGTAGTCGTCGATCGCGCGTATCAGCCCCTTCGGCACGGCGCGGTAGAACTCCCAGTGCGACGGGTCAAAGGCGAAGACATCGCCGAGCGTGCCGGACGCGTACATGGCATACATCTTCGGATAGGCGTCCTGCTGGCTTTGGGGGGTGGGGATCGGTCGCATCTCGGCCGTTACGCCGGGATTGGCATCCTGAAAGGCCTTGATCCGCTGGTCCGGCCAGGGCGTACCGACGCCGCGGAAGGTATCCCAGTACAGGTGGACGTTTGCTGCTTGCGCATTGGCCGACGCCGAAGTCGGCTGAGCGGCGCTGCTGGCGGCCTGTGTTGTCGCGGCCGCGGCGGACGATGCCGCCACCGATGTCGGAGCCGCCGTCTGTGACGACGCCGTCTGCGTCGTGGCGGCAGTGCCGCCGCAGGCGGCAAGCAGCGCGAGCGCCGGAACGCCGGCGAGAAGGGTGAGGATCGCGCGGCGAGAGGTCGCGGTGTGGTGCATAATCGCCTCCATGCCAGAGTGGTCACGACAGCGAGCTGACAGGATCGCAGCTTGGAACTTCCCTAGAGTATACATGTCGGACTGCGACATGATGGAGAAGGGGCAGGACCGCTCATGCAGACTATCGAGGCCACCGTTCCGTGCAGCACACCGCCGGCCTGGGCCATCCTTGAGCGCGCACTGTTCGACCTGATGGACCGCGCCGTGGGGCCCTTCCTGGACAAGTACGCCCGGGCCGACGGCAGCCTGATCTGGCGGGACACCTGGGGACGAAGCCGTGACGGCGCCGACGACTTCTACGAGAGCTCGGTCAACTGGCCACTGCTATTCCTCCTCGGCGGAGGCGACCACTTGCTTCCGCTGGCGCATCACCAGTGGGAGGGGATCACCAAACAACTGACGGCGCTGGGGCCAATCTACAACGAGTACGAGCGCGGCTACGACCAGTTCCACCAAAGCGAAAGCTACACGTACTTCTATACCCTCTGCCTGGCCGATCCAGAGAACCCCAGGCTTCGCGAGCGGGCGCGGCGCTTCGCCGGCCTCTACCTCAACGAAGACCCGGAGGCGCCCAATTACGATGCCGAGCGAAAGCTGATCCGCGCGCCGCATAATGGCAGCGGCGGTCCCCGCTGGGGGATCGGGGACGGCGAGCCCTCCTATTCCTGGAGCCAGGGGATGGCGCGGTACGGTCTGCCCTTCCACGACGTGCCCGGCATCACCAGTTACGACGATCTCAAGGATCCGGCGCTGGCCCGGCGCATGGGTGAGGCGATGCGCGACCGCATGGGCAAGGGTGATGTGGCGACCAACCTGTGCGTGACGAGCCTGGTGACGAATGCCCATCTGCTCACGGGTGACGAGAAGTACCGTCGGTGGGTAGTCGATTACGTCGATGCCTGGCGGGGACGGGCTGCCGCGAATGGGGGGCTGCTGCCGGACCAGATCGGCCTCTCCGGCAAGGTCGGCGAATATCTGGGTGGGAAGTGGTACGGCGGCCTCTATGGTTGGACCTGGCCGCACGGCTTCTACAATCTGGAGATGGCGGCGCTGGTCGCCGCGGCCAACGCCCTGCTGCTGACGCGGGACGCCGGCTACCTCGACCTGCCGCGCACGCAAATGGAGCGAGTGCTGGCGCTCGGCGTTCGGCGGCGGCCGGCCGACCAGCAGATGAGCCTGGGCGAACACTGGGTCGGCCAGACTGCCACGGACGACCCCGGCGGCGAGTTACTGGTCGTCCCCTATCGCCACGGCGATGGGGGCTGGTTCGACTACCAGCCATTGTCGCCAATCTTTCCGGCCGCGCTGTGGAACCTCTCCATGGCCGAGGGTGACCGGGCTCGCCTGAGGCTGCTCCGTGAGCAATCCGGCTATGATTGGCGCCGCGTCCGCTCCTTCCGGACGAAAGAAGACGCCGGTCATGAGCAGCCCTGGCTGACGTTCCTGGCCGGCGAGTCGCCATCCTATCCGGAGGAGATACTGCGCGCCGGCTACGGACAGGTCTGTCGCCGCCTCGAGCAGATTCGGCAAGACCAGGCGGACCTAACCAATGTCAACATCCACCATTGGCAGGAGCTGAACCCGGTCACCACGGAGGCGCTCGTGCAGCTGACGCTCGGCGCGCCGCAGAGCATCTACAACGGCGGTCTGCTCCAGACCAGGGTGCGGTACTTCGACGCCGAGCGGCGCCGGCCAGGCCTGCCCCGCGACGTCGCGGCCCTGGTCGAAAGCCTGCAGCCCGATCGAACGGCCCTGCATCTGGTGAATGTGGGCGCTGATCAGGCGAGAGACGTGATCGTGCAGGCAGGAGCCTTTGGCGAGCACCAGTTCCTGGAGGCGCGGTTCTCCCGCCGAACCAGCGACTATCCAGGACCGGTCGGCAGCTACGCCGTGCCACCGCTCGAGACCGAGATGGACGCAACGGTGATTGACGATTCGCTGGTACACATCCACTTGTCGCCAGCGACGGAGCTGCGGCTTGACCTGCATATGGCTCGCTTCGTTAACGAGGCGTCATACGCACTGCCGTGGCAGCACGACGGGGGCGGGACGCGCTGACACGATGATCGCGCGAGCAACCTTAGTGGTGAATCTGCCAAGTTCGGATGCGATCGCTGGTCGGGACGGACCCTCACTCCGGCTTCGCCACCTCTCCCCCGCAAGCGGGGAAAGGCCCGTCTGGGATGCCCGGCTCCCCTCGCCCGCCGAGCGGGCGAGGGGCCGGGGGTGAGGGCCCGTTGCCGCATTCGCCAACACAGCCATGTATTCGCCGGGCGTCCCGCCGACACCGGAAGGCCCCAGCACCTGGCGGACACACCAGCCAGGGCAATCGTCAGGTCCGGGCGCTGGATACTGTCGTGAGCTTCCGGACGCTCCGTCCGAGCAGCATAAGCGCCGCGAGGGCGCAAACACCAAGTGTCGCGATCACCAGGGCCATGGGCACGGCCGTGTCGGCGCCGGCTATGCCGACGAGCGGGGCGGCGGCTGCGCCGATGGCGTACTGCAAGACGCCCAGCAGCGCTGAGGCACTGCCGGCAGTGCGCTGGTGGCCGGACAGCGCCAGCGCGGCGGCGTTGGGCATGACGAAGCCCAGGCTGGCGACGACCACGAACAGCGACGGCAGCACTCCGACCAGACCAACGCCGGAAATGACGACCACGAGTAACGCCACTGCGCCGGCCGCGCTGGTAGTCAGTCCCGCCGCCAGCAGCCGGACAGGCGGCACGCGGCCGACCAGCCGCCCGTTGACCTGGCCGGCGACCACCAGCCCCAACGCGTTCGAGCCGAAGATGAGGCTGAAGCCCTGGGGCGAGACGCCGTAGATGTCCTGTAATACGAACGATGAGCCGGAGATGTAGGCGAACATGGCCGCGAAGGCGAGACCACAGGAAAGCGCGTAGCCGAGGAAGGCGTGGTCGGTCAGCAGACCTCGAAAGGTGGTGAGCGTGGTTCGAATGCCGCCCGTCTGGCGCCTACCGGCCGGAAGGGTCTCGCGCAGGCCGGTAGCCGCGGCCAGGAACAGCAGTATGCCGATGATGGCGAGGGTGACGAAGACGCCTCGCCAGGAGGTATAGCGGAGCAACTGGCCGCCGAAGACGGGGGCGAGGATTGGCGCGAGACCGTTCACGAGCATGAGCAACGAGAAGAAGCGAGCTACGGCGATCCCCGAGTGCAGGTCGCGCACGACCGCACGCGCGATGACGATGCCGGCCGCTCCGGCGACGCCTTGCACCAGGCGCAGCGCTGCCAGCGCAAACACCGATGGCGCGAGCGCGCAGAGTAGTGAGGCGAGCGCGTAGCAGGCTAGCCCTATCAGCAGCGGTCGGCGTCGCCCCAACGCATCGCTCAGGGGACCGGAGATGGTCTGACCGAGAGCCAGACCGAGCAGGCAGGCGCTCAGCGTGAGCTGCGTCTCCGAGGCGCTGGCACCGAAGGCACGGGTCAACGCCGGCAGGGCCGGCAAGTACATATCGATGGACAATGGCCCGAACGCGCTCAGCGCGCCTAGGATCAGGATGAGCTGCACCCGGCTTCTCACCGTTGGAGGGCTCTGGACGATTGTTGGAGCCGGCGAGGTGGTGATCATGAGCGCACGCTATTGTGGCGGCGTGGATGGGTCGATAGGCAGCGCCACTGGCCTTCCGCCCTCGCGAGAGGACGCGCGCAGCGCCACGATGATCTCCTGGTCCAGTCGTCCTTGCGCGGCGCCGTAGCTGGGCTCCCTGTCATCGCGTACGGCGTCGACCAGACTCATCAGGCAACCGGCGACGCCGATCTCGTCGTCGTGCCATTGGACACCGTGTCCTTTGACTGCCGCGACGAACGGGTTCTCCCAGGTGACCGTCGGGAGGTGGGGGTCTCCGGTGTGCGCAACCATTGCGACCAGCGCGCCGCCGTCGACCCGCTCCCACCGGCGTTCGAGTGTGATGAACTGGGGCGCTTCTCCATCGGCAGTGATCAGCGTCAGGCGCTCCTCGACGTCCAGCCCAACGCCGATGGTGATGCCCATGCCCCGTTCGGCCAGGAAGCGGCTGCTGCGCCACCAACGTAGCGGCGAGTCGTAGCCGATGCTGGTCCAGTGGAAGACGCCGAGCCGGCCGTCCGCGAAGTCGACCATGCCGTGCTCCTGCGTCTCCGACCGCTGGCCCGCGACGTTGCGCATGCGCGACGTGTAGGGCGCGAGGTCGTAGCCCCGCACCGCGCCGGTGACCTGCGTCGGCCGGGTATTGAACCCGATGTAGCTGCGCATGACGCTGACGCCGTGGTAGCCGTGTCCGGCAAAATCGTTGAACGAGGTATGGACACGGCCAAAGAGCCGGGAGGCGATCAGCCGCAGCTTGATCTGCTCCAGCGGACGCCGGTGAAACTGCTCGGCGACCTCGATCTTCAGGCCGCGCTGCGCAGCCGCGGCGATGATGGCGTCCGCCTCGCTGAGCTGCTGGGCGATCGGTGTTTCCAACAGCACGTGCAGCCCGTGCTCCACCGCCATCAGCCCCACTTGCCCGTTGGCGCGAGAGGAAACGGAGACGATGCCGATCCGGGGCGCCGTCTCCCGAATCAGCCGGTCCAGGTCGGTGTAGGCCGGCACGGCCAGGCTGGTCCCCAACCGGCTCGCCGACTCGGTGCTGCGCCCCCATACGGCCACCAGCTCTACCTGATTGGGCAGGGCCTTGATGAGGGGACCATATAGGTAGTCGGAGCGTGCCCCCGTGCCTACGATGGCCACACGCAATGGTCCGGTAGTCTGGGTCATTGTCTTCCCCCAATGGCGCCTGCCTCAACGCATCCATCGTATCGTCCGAGGCCCAGCCCTGTCACCTGTACGTTCGCCCGGTGCTGTCGCGTATGCGGGCGAATCCGGCGTCGCGACCGAAACTCACGCCGTTCGTACGTTGGCCACGGTCTGTAGGGATAGGCCTCGTGCTACCCTGGTATCCGCCTTCACGGCGATGCCCTGGCGATGGCATAGATCGGTCCGTAGCCAGGGGACCAAACATGGTGGTGGCAGCCAGGGTAGGCACGAGGCCTACCCCTACAGATCCGGCGCGTCCGACAAGCCATCGCCCGCTCGGTACACTGGAGAGCGGGCGGTGCGACTCCGCGATCGTGATTCCTGATGGTGGTGTCCGACCCTCGGCCTTCGCGGAGGAAACGGTGTTACCCAAGACGGCGGTCCCGGCCGCTACTCGGAAGCCGGCGCAGACCTGGGCGGCTCTGGTCGCCGTGTTTGGCGTCACCTCGCTGGTCGAGGGGCTCAGTGTCTCGCAGATCCTCTCCTTCCTGCCGCTCTATCTGCGCCAGCTCGGCGTTGGCCAGGCCGATGTCGGCCACTGGGTTGGGGCGCTCTCTTCCATTACGTTCCTGATCGGTCTGCCCCTGGTCCCTTTCTGGGGTGTCTGGGCCGACCGCTGGGGGCGGAGACCGGTCATCGCCCGCAGCGCGCTGGTGGAGGCGGCGGTGCTGTTGCTGGCCGGCCTGTCGCGTTCCCCCTGGCAGCTCGCGGGGACGTTGCTGCTGGTGGGCTTCCAGCTCGGCAATACCGGCATCATGCTGGCTGCCATCCGCGAGGCGGCCCCGGACCGGCGGGTCGGGCTGGCCACAGCGCTTCTCGGGATGAGCGGCTCGCTCGGCTTCGCACTGGGACCGGCAGCGGGCGGGCGGCTCGTCGACGCAGGTGTGCTCTCGCTCCGCGGCCTCTATTTCCTGGACAGCGCGCTGTCGGTCGGTACGACACTGCTGGTCTTGCTCGCCTATCGTGAGACCTGGGCGCCGCGGACCGTTGTCAGCTCGGCGGGCCGGCAGGCGCTCGACGCCCTGACCGGTATATGGCGACACGCGGTCACCCGCCGGCTGTTCGTCATCTTTACCCTGGCGATCCTGGGGGCGCAGATGAGCTCGCCATACTTTCCCCTCGTCGTCCAGGTCCGTCATCCCCAGCCGGAAGGTCTGGCCGGCGCCATCGGCGCGGTTGTGGGCGCGTCGGCGTTGGTGGGCGCGCTGCTCTCGCCGGTCGCCGGGATCCTGGGCGACCGCTTTGGCTTTTCCCGCGTGCTGGCGGCCGCGATCGGCGCGGTCGCCGTGAGCCTGGCCGTATTCCCCTTCGTGCCGACGGTGGCCGCGCTGGTCGGCGTGGCCGTGCTGTTCGGCGCCGGTCGCAGCGCGGCGCAGGCCATGCTCTTCGCGCTCCTTGCCACGCGGACCCCGTCCGAGCGGAGGGCAACCACGCTCAACCTGGTGTACGTCCCCTTGTACGTCGGCGGCATCATTGGCCCCGCCATCGCCGCCGCCGTCGTGGGCGCCGGACTCGCGCCGGTCTTCTTCGTGGGCGCCGGCGCCTTCGTGCTGGCGCTTGTGTTGACGCTACGAGGGGACCCCTCCCAACCCTCCCCGTGCGCGGAGAGGGGATGACGAATGCCGGCCCGGCATGCCCAACGGAGCACCGGTCAATAGCTAGTGCGCTGGATACGTCTGAGTTCTGGCCCGTCCTGCCCGCCACCACCCCCTCTCCGCGCACGGGGAGGGGCCCAGAGGGCGCCCCGAGGGGTCCCTACGCCGTCACCGACGCCGTCGTCAGCCAGTGCGGATTCCTGACCGTGCCGTCAAAGCGGCCGCTCGTCTTGTAGCCTTCCAGCGTGCCGCCGGTGTTGCGGGCGGCGGTGCGGGCGCGGAGGGCGGCCATCTCCACCGGCGTCATGGGCGTAAAGCTGTGCCAGACGCGGATCGCTTGCTCCAGGATTGGCATGGAATCGCAGCCGGTGATAACGACGGAAGTCGGCAGGCTCATGGCGTAGCGCAGACACTCCTCCGCGGTCGCCGCACCGCTGCGCACGGCCTCGCCGGCAGCGAGCGGCTTCATGCCCAGGACGCCAATGCCGCGCTCCACCAGCACGGGAAGCACCTTGGCTTCGAAGCTCTTATGATGGGTATCCACGCAGTTGAGCGGCATCTGCACCGTGTCCCAGTCGAACCCCATGTTCAGCATCTTCAGGTGGATGTCGGGGTCCTTGTGGCCGGTGAAACCGATAAAGCGAATCTTGCCTGCCTGCCGTGCTGCCAACAGCGCTTCCATGGTCCCGCCCGACGCGAAGGCACGATCGGGATCATCGGGGCGGATCACCTCGTGGATCTGCATCAGGTCGATCCGGTCGGTCTGGAGCCGTTGGAGGCACTGGTCGATCTGCTGGGCCGCGGCATCGGCAAGGTGGCTGTCGATCTTGGTAATGAGGAAGACGCGCTGGCGATAACCGTCGCGAAGCGCGTCGCCCATGCGCACCTGGGCATTGCCACCGGAGTAGTCCCAACAGTTGTCCATGAAGGTGATGCCGTTGTCTATGGCGGTGCGGATCAGGCGGACCGACTCCGCGGGGTCCTTCGGCTGGGCGGCGTGCGCCCCGCCGATGCCGATCGCGCTGACCTGTTCGCCGGTCTTCCCCAGTGCTCGATACTCCACTCGCCACGCTCCAATCTTGCGCGCGAGTGTAGCGCATCGCACGTGCCAGGGCCCGAGGAGAGTGCTTTGAAGTAGGTGGCAGCGAGGGTGACGGGGATGCCGGGGCCGCGACGGCTGTAGAAGCGGGCGATACCCGGGGCGGCGGGCATGCCGGGGCCGCGATTGCAGGGCCCGCAAGCGGGCGCCACCGGCCAAGCGACCGGGGGACTGCGGTCCCTCTCATTCGGCAAAGGATGTCTGCGGGACACGGAATACCGCGGGCGAAAACGCGACAGGGCCACGGCGGCTCACCAACGATAAAGATGCGGACCGAAGTCGGCGGCGTAGTAGGGGACGATGACGTCGCCGGGTGGCGCGACGGCGTCGAGCTGCTGCCGATCGTCCTCGGTGATGGCAACGTCCAGCGCGCCGAGGTTGTCGGTCAACTGCGCGACTGTTCGCGGGCCGATGATCGGGCTGGTGACGCCGGGTTGTTGCAGCAGCCAGGCGAGGGCCAACTGGCCGGGACTGCAGCCTTTGGCCTCGGCGAGCGCCACCAGCGTTTCCGCGATGTCGAGGGCGGCCTCCGTCGAGAACTGGCGCAGCCGGTCGCTGTCGCCATGTTCACGGCGGATGCGGGCGTAGCGCGCCTCCGCCGGCCAGGGCCGGCCGCGCCGGTATTTTCCCGTGAGGAAGCCGCCGGCCAGGGGGCTCCAGGGGATCACCGCGATGCCGTAGGTGCGACACATCGGCAGCAGCTCGCGCTCCACCCGCCGGTCCAGCAGGTTGTAGGGCGGCTGCTCGCAGATGAAGCGGTTCAGGCCAAGTTCTTTCGACGCCCAGAGCGACTCCACGATCTGCCAGGCGGCGAAGGTGCTGGTCCCCAGGTAGCGGACCTTGCCGGCGCGGACGAGGTCGTCTAGCGCGCGCAGCGTCTCGTCGATGGGGATCGTGGATTGCGCACGGTGAAGCTGATAGAGGTCGATGTAATCGGTCTGGAGGCGGCGCAGGCTGGCCTCGCACTGCGCGATGAGGTGGCGGCGGCCGTTGCCCTGGGCGTTGGGGTCGTCGTCGGCCATCCGCCCGTGGACCTTGGTGGCCAGCACGAGGCGGTCACGGTTGCCGAGGCGGCGGAGCACTCGTCCTAGTCGCTCCTCACAGGCCCCGCGCTGGTAGGAGTTCGCCGTGTCCAGGAAGTTGATGCCGGCATCCAGGGCGCGGTGGAGGATCGCCTCCTCCTCCGCCTGCTCCGACGGTTGCTCACCAAACAGCAGGTTGCCCAGGCAGAGCGCGCTCACCTGGACCCCAGTCCGCCCCAAGCTCCGGTATTGCAATGACGATTCCCTCCACTGCCACCTCGCATGCTAGCAGCGTCTCTGGTTCTGTGCTCTCCGGGTTAGCGCTGCCCATATATCCGCGCTGGCGAATGGAACGGAGGCGAATGGTCAGGTGTTCTCGGTGCTGACCACCGCGGGTGCTGTTGCCACTTTCGACACGGCGTCACCTCCGGCTGGGCTAGCCTCGCGATAGCTATCGATGGCTGCTTGTACTGTCTCGTAAATGTGGTCAGCACCGACCAGTGTGGCGATCCCGAACCGGTCGAGCTCGGCACGCACGTCGTCCGCCTGACTCAGGACAATCGCGACCCCTGCTTGCTGCAGTCGCCCGAGCGCCGCGGCTACGGTGAGCCCCGCAGTGTAGTCCACGTCGCTCACGCTGACCATGTCTAGGACCAGCCAGCGGACCGGATGCGGTGCGCCTTGGACGAGCCGCTGCAACCGCAGCTCGAAGTAGTCGGCATTGGCAAAGAAGAGCGGGGCACTGAAGCGATAGACGATGAGGCCGGGCTCGGTCTCAGCGCCCGGATCGGCCGGCACGGATTTCCAGTGCCGGCCCGATAGGGTCAGCACCAGGTCCTTCGGATGGTATTCCCGACGCAAGTGGTCGAGCACAGACAAGCCAATGGCGAGGAAGATGCCCCGCTCGACTCCCAGGAATACGACGGCCAGCGCCGTGCCAACAGCTACGGCGAAGGTCACTTTGCGGAATCGGTAGATCTGCCTGAGCGACCGGATGTCGATCAGCTTCGCGCCGATGAAGAAGACGATGGCGGCCAGTGCCGCTACCGGCAGCCGCTCGATGGGGCCGGTGGCGACCAGCAGGACAGCCAGGACCAGCAAGGCGGTTACCAGTTGAGCTACCTGCGTGCGTCCACCGGCCGCCTCTACCACGGCTGTCTTGGTCGGGCTGCCGTTGACGACGAATGTGCCGGATAGGCCGGCGAGCAGGTTGGCTACGCCGAGACCCAGCAGGTCGCGGTTCTCTTGCAGCGACTCCTCGTGCCGGTGCGCGAAGCTGCGCGCCGTCGCGGCGCTCTGGGCGACAATGACCAGGAACATCGATCCGGATGTGGATAATAGCGCCGGGACATCCCGGATCGAAACCGAGGGCAGTCCCAGCGCCGGCAGGCCCGGCTGAACGTGTCCTACCACCGCGACCCCGTGCTGGTCTAGCCGGAACAGCCAAGTCGCAACGATAGCCAGGATCACCGCGAGCAGCGCCCCTGGGACGGCCTTGAAGAAACGCTCCGTGAGGAGGATGACCGCGAGCACCGTCAGCGACATGATGAGCGTCGGCGCTTCGAGGCGGGGCAGCGCCTCGACAGAGCCGAGCAGACGCAACAGGAACTCCCGGCTGCTTACGGTAACCCCGAGCATGTCCGGGAGCTGGCCCACCAGCAGCGTTATCCCCACGCCGGTCAGGAAGCCGGCGAGGACTGTTCGCGAGAGGAAGTTGGCGAGGAAGCCAAGCCGGACGATCCAGGCGACGAACAGGAAGGCCGCGGTCAGAAGTGCCGACATGCTTGCCAGCGCGACCCATTGCGCTGAGGCCGGTTGGGCGAGCGGAGTGAGGGCGGCGAAGATAATGGCCGCGGTTGCCGAGTCGGCACCGACCACCAGGTGGCGCGAAGAGCCGAAGATAGCGAACGCGACAATGGGCAGCAAGATCGTGTACAGGCCGGTGACTACCGGCATGCCGACAATCTTGGTGTAGCCCATGCACTCCGGAATGGAGACGGCGGCGAGGGTGATGCCGGCGATGATGTCCGGCCCCAGCCACGACGGCCGGTAGCCGCTCATGGTCGGTGGCAGTGACCAGAGGGCGCGCGCTCTCCGGCCGCCGGATGGTCGCGACGACATCGCCGCGGAGGCCGCGCTCTCGGTCGCCACAGCTGCCTTTCCGGCTACGAATCCACTACGCCACCTGGGCGGCGGCATCTGCGGCCTCCTGGCGATCGGGACGCGTCCGCAACACAGGTGTTGCCGTTCCCGCTACAGGTCCACTGCTCGGAACAGGTCGGCCGCCGGCAACGTGATCGTAGGGAACAACGGGGAGGTCAGCACGTCGCCTGAGCGCAGCCGCGCTACCTCCACGAATCGCCCATCGCGATGCGCGTGTTGCGCCACCGTCCGCGCCTCGAAGTCGACGATCCAGTAGCTCGGTACCCCGAAGCGCTCGTAGCTCTGCCAGATGGAGCCGCCGGGCAGCTCATCCTGGTAGTTCCCCGGCGAGAGCACCTCAATCACCAGATCGGGAACTCCCTCGATGCCTTTGCGCCCGCGCACCGTCGGCCGGCCAGGTCCGAAGAAGAAGAGATCCGGCTCCCGCACGTTCTCGCGGGCGCGATCCGGATCGAGCAGGACGCCCGTTGGTCCGGCATATGCCCGGCCATGGCCGGCCCGTTGTGCTCGCCGCAACCAGTCCCAAAGATCTCCTACTACCTCGCCATGGTCCCCGCTTGTCGACACGCGCTCTACCGGAATCCCGTCTACCAGCTCAGCCAGAGTGGTATTGCCCGGCGATTCCGCCCACTCGTCGAACGTGTAGCGCCGCTTGGAGAGCACCATCCTGTTCGGCATCGCCTTCCCGTCCCGCCGCCCAGCCAGGGGAGAGCCACGCAGGTGACCAGTACTATGGCGTTGCTCGCCCAATGGGAGGAACCTCAGAACATACATCATAGTTTTGGCTATGTGCTCAGCGTCAGTCAGCGTAACATAACTGCCCATGCAAGTGTGGCACCCGCGCTTCTGCTTGGGGCGTCGGAGGGAACATTCTCGCAAAGCTGGCTGCAACAACCCTCGCTCCCATGCCCAACGCGATGAGCCACAGTTCGGCGCGTGGTCCCAAAGTTGTGACCAGCAGTCCCTAAATGCTTCCATGCGGAACCATCTCCCTTAGAGACTGTATGACTAATGAGCAAGGTCGGCGAGCTTTCGGGACATGAGGCGGATCATGGTGAGATAGATCCAGGCTTCGGTCGACTCTTCGAGCCGTTCGTAGTCTTTGGCGAGGCGGCGCTGTTTGAACAGCCACGAGAAGGTCCGTTCCACCACCCACCGCCGCGGCTGGACGGCGAACCCTTGCTGGCCGGCCACCTTGGTGACGACCGCCACCGTCCAGCCGACCGCCTGCTCGACCCACTGGGCGAAGCGCGTCCCGAAGCCGGCGTCCACCCAGAGGTGGCGGAGGCGCGGGTGCGCCCGTTGCGCCTGGCGGACCGGCTCCCGCCCCCCGTCCCACTCCGGCACGTCGGCGGCGTCCACCCACACGGCGATCAGCCAGCCTTGCGTGTCGACCAGGAGGAAGCGCTGGCGCCCGAGCACGCGCTTGCCGGCGTCGTAGCCGCGCAGCCCCCCCTTTCCGTCGTCTTCACCGACTGGCGGTCCAAGACGCCCGCGCTGGGCTCGGGGTCGCGCCCCTGCGCCGCCCGCGCCGGCCGATGCAGCGCGGCATGCACGCGCTGCCACGTCCCGTCGTCGCGCCAGTCGCGAACATACGACCACACCGTCGGCCAGGGCGGGAAGTCGTGCGGCAGCGCCCGCCAGACGCCCCCGTTGTGGAGCACGTAGCCGATGGCGTCGACGATCTCCCGCAACGGCCAGATGCGCGGCTGGCCGCGCGTGCCACCGCCGAGCAACAGCGGCGCGATCCGCCCCCACTGCCCCTCCGTCAGGTCACTCGGGTACGGCCGCCGCGGCGGCCGCGGCGCCGTCGGCGGCGTTCGATAGGACATGCCATCCCTCCTGCAGCTCGTTCGCTCCTATCCTACCTCCCCTTCCCTTATTAGTCATGCAGTTTCTTAGGCTGCGGAGGCGAGTTGCGGAGCGAGGGTGCTGGGGCTGCCGACGTGCTGGAGGACGCTCCGCGGGTCCGCCTGGAGGCGATCGACTTCGGCCTCGGCGTCGGCGTAGAGCGCCCAGAAATCGT
>Ga0207416_1000300_pt1 | contig 89073 bp, 72 predicted proteins | sample PaiPotPPM11metaG_FD_184107 | JGI IMG/M metagenome (GOLD analysis project Ga0207416, IMG submission 184107) | Iron sulfur acid spring bacterial and archeal communities from Banff, Canada, to study Microbial Dark Matter (Phase II) - Paint Pots PPM... ... | reverse complement strand
TTTTCACACATGCTGTGGTCCCCTCTGCCTTTCGGTTTTAGGTAAGTGTGATGATCCAAGAATATCCCTCCAAATTCTTCCCAACTGCGTTGGGGATACGCAAACCGCGTCCCGCGACGCACAGAGCCCCATTATCCGGTGGTTGAACAGAGAACCCCCTTTCTAAGCCGCATGACAGGTTTTTTATGCTCAATAGTACTAGATACTTTTTGTAGACGACGACGATATTTACGTTTAGAAGTTGGCAGAGGAGGCGGTATAATTTTATAGGTTAAGAGTTCCTTCATACTCCAGACATGGTCTGTCAGGGAACTTGCCATAGCTGGTGTATATGGTCCAATTCCTCCTTGTGATTTTGGTTTGCTTAACTCATCGTGAGGGATACAAAAATTATAGGTACAACCAATCAGATACATCCCTGCATGAAGCGTTTCCATTTTTGAAGCTGCATGACGACATTTGCGTGTAAGAGAGGCAAGGCGCTCACGGAATGTCCCATTCAATCGCTCGATAAATGAGGTATTGATCACTTTTCCTCCTCTTGAAGATTTCAGGAGAGCATTGACCATTTCTTCGGTTCCATATGCTATTCTATGAATAACTTCTTTCACACGTCTTTTCTCCATGCGCTTGATCACGACTCCAATATGTAAATCCGGCCACACTTCTTTTCTTGGTGCTCCAGGACCTGGCTTATCTTTCACTTTCTCTCGAAAAGCTTTGATAATGCTCTTTAGATACGATTTAAGACCATCTACACAGATCAAAAGAGCAGAAAGAGCTACACAACAATTTCGTACTTTTTGCAGTAACTTATCTGTAAAGTTGCTATCTCTTGTTTTGCTCACCAATCCTGCCATCCATAAGCGTGTTGGCACCATCATCGCCAAACCCATCCAAATAACCATTTCTCTCGCTTTTACCCGAATCTCATCAATTTGTGCTTGTTTTGGATCTAAATTACCCTGCTCTATCTTATCCTGATGTATCTTCTCACAATGCAATCCTGCACGCATTTGCCAATCTGCTACTGTTCTCTCATCTATTTCATAGGTATAGACAACTGCCTGTATTGGACAACCATGTGATAAAAGTGAAATAACTATGACAAAAAGATCATCAGGTTTGCGGATTCCCTCTAATGCCGTTCCTCTTCTTTTGTTAAATGTCTTTTTGCATATATTGCATCTATATCTCCCTCTGCTAGAATCATGTATTACAATGTTTCCTTGCCCGATCTTCCCTCTTGACGGACACGCATCGTTCAGGCAATATTCTTGGGAGGCATCCATTTTTTGCGTGCCGCTTGCATATGTTTTACTCATACATGCAATCTAGCACAATGGATGCCCGTTTTACCATATTCCTAGGACCTTCAGACACCACTTAGCGGGGTGCTACCGAGAGAGATCATTGAGAGGATACAATCTGCCAGACCACATCTTTTATCTTGCCTTGAATCCGATAATTCGCATCGTATTTTCAGATGGCTCAATACCTTCTTTTCACCAATAGTTACAAAGGAGGAGAAAAGAGGATAGCAGATCGTATCCAGAAAGAAGATCTCGTTCGCCGACTTGCCGGACGGATGGGACACCGATGAAGCGACAGTAACGGCCTGGGTCAATGGCTTTGTTGAGACGTTGCACGACAATTTCAAAGCCGGTGAAAGTGTCACCTTGCCGGGCATTGGCGGCTTTTCTACCCGTCCAGAGGAGGACAGTTGGGTCTTCACGTTTCATCCTGGGCAGCGGTTGCGAGCCCTTTTTGGCTGGTCGCCGAAAGGTGAAGCTATTGAGCACGTAAGCTGGAAAATCGCAAGAAACTCCTCGCACATTGTTGAGAGAAACGCAGCCATTATATTGAGTTATAAGATGCTACTCAAGTGCTTTGAGTGTTTCTTGCATGGAATCTATTTTTCAGAAAAAGGAGAAATAACAACGATGAGCAAGAGAGCAAACGGAGAAGGATCCTTGTATCAACGCAAGGACGGACGGTGGGTCGCAGCCATTTCCCTGGAAAATGGCAAGCGGAAATACCTCTATCACCACACGCAAGCACAAGCCGTGGTGGCACTTCAACAGGCAAACCATTCCAAATTGCAGGGAACCCTCAAGCAGACCCGTGATGAGACTCTGGAAGAGTTTCTGCTCAACTGGTTACACACCTGTACCCAACCTCGTGTTCGTGAGCGAACCTATCAAAGCTATCATGATCTGATCACCAAACATCTTCTGCCAACACTTGGTCATGTCAAAGTGCACAAACTGACCTTTGGGCATATCCAGAAGCTCTATGATCTCAAGCGTCATGAGAACTATGCTCCACAAACGATCAGGAACATCGGTCTCTTGCTGCGTCGTGCCCTAGATGAGGCATGTCACCGTCAGTATCTTTTCCACAACGTGTGTCGAACCGTGACCCTTCCTCAAGTCCCCAAAGCCAATAGCGTGCATTCTCTCACCATTGAGCAAGCCAAACACTTTCTGGCCGCAGTAAAAGGTGACCCGTTAGAAGCCTTATATGTCCTTGCCTTAACGACAGGAATGCGCCAAGGAGAACTCCTTGCGTTGAAATGGGATGACATTGACCTGATCCATGGGAACATTCAGGTGAGGCACACCCTCGCTCGTATCCCAAGACAAGGAATGGTGCTCTCTGAACCCAAAACCCCATCAGGTAGGCGATGCATCCATCTGACCACCATCGCTCTTGAAGCATTGAAGCAGCATTTTTTGCAGCAGGAACAGGCAAAACGAGAAGCAGGAGCAGCATGGAAAAACCACCAATGGGTCTTCTGTAATGGAGAAGGCAACCCTCTTGATGGTGCAAATCTCCTGCGGCGCTCGTTTCGACCACTTCTCAAGCAAGCAAACGTACCGGCCATTCGTTTTCACGATTTGCGACATTCTACGGCCACCCTCTTATTAGCGCTAGGAACGCATCCAAAAATTGTCCAAGAGCTTCTTGGCCATAGCCATATTTCCATGACGCTTGATATCTATTCCCATGTGCTTCCCACCTTACAAGAAAATGCTATGGCCCATCTCAACACCCTTCTTACTGCTCAAGACCTTTCGTTGCAGTCGTAGCTGCTGTCAAACAAGAGGAAACATGCCACAAGAGCGTGAGAGAAATCAGGTCAATGCATGGCTGAAGAGCCTTCCAAAAGCTCTTCAGCGATTTCTGAGTCTCCTCTGACTCTCGAATCGAATAAAAAAACTGCTCAATGGGTCTGGCTCCAACACATTAGATTGTCGTTGCATTGCCTGCAGCTTCTTCATGGGAACGCTGAACACTCACACCAATACGCAAGCCCATGGCTCTGAGAACTTTGTGTAACGTGTCCAGACGTGGATTGCCATCCTTTGAAAGAGTACGATACAGCGTTTCTCTATTCAGATGAGTCACCTGAGAAAGGTAGCTCATACCACCATAGGCCTCTGCTACATCTTTCAAAGCAGCGGTGAATAGCTCCATATCTCCATCTTCCAAACATTCTTCCAGATAGAGAGCTGCTAGTTCTGGATCTTTGAGCATCTCTCGAGTTGTCTCACTGAATGGTCTGCTTGGCTTCACCGTTTTGTCCTCCTTTGGTAATCAGCCCAATACTGCTTAGCAGTACTAATTGTTCTGTTCTGATCCTTTTTATCTGAGCCAGCTAACAAGAGAATGACTGTCTTTCCAACAAAACTAAAATACATGCGGTATCCTGCTCCAGAATGTTCTCGCATCTCAAAAACACCTTGAGCATTTTCCAAGCTCTTCCAATCACCAAGGTTGCCAAGACTCGCACGCCGGATACATACTAAGATTTTGTTCTTTGCCTTGAGGTCCCGCAGCCCTTTCAATCATTCCGCAAAGGGGCTTTCTCCAGTCTCTGTGAGATTTCTTCAATTTCATACACTCTCTAGTTGTAGCTTATAAACAACAAAAAGTCAAGTGGCATTTCCTCTGACATGTGGGATTTGAGACCCCGTTTGATCCGATGCTACGATTTGCAAGGACTTCCTCGGACAAGTAATGAGGTAGCCGAAGACTCTGGACAGATTTGCCAGCTGAAAAGAGGCTTTTCTCCTCGCTTGAGCACCTATGCTATAGTGTATCAGAGGATTTTCTAGAAAGGTCATAGGCTCAGAGAAATGTCGAAAAAATCGAAGCGGACTGTACGAGGAAAGCTGGCGAAACACTTACGGCAAAGACCGTCGGTACAACCTCAAGAAAACGACGAGTTGGCTGATCGCGCCAACAATGCCCAACAGCAGATGCGCAGAGGCGACTTTACAGGCTGCATTCGTACATGTGAGCCCTTGCTCAACTCCCTGCCCAAGGCTTCTAAGACCCATATGGCGGTACTGGTAATGCTAGGATCGGCATATACCATGCTGCAACATTACCAGCAAGGCTATGATGTTTTTAGTGAAGGAATCCGTATCGATCCCACGCGACCTGAGTTATGGTACAATCGTGCCCTATCCTGTCACCACATGGGGCGGCATGCTGAAACAGTGCGGGACCTTGAGCATGCATTTGAACTCTCAAAGAACGATAAGAGCGAATTTGCTCGCAAGGTAGCCGACCATTTGGAGGAAGCTCGTCGGGAGCTTCAAGAGGCTGTGGATGCCTCTGAAGGCAAGATCACAGTAGAAGAGTACACTCAGAGGGAAGAGCGTTTCACGCAGGCATTGAGTCTGATGAACCAACAAAAGTGGTCAGAGGCCAAACTGATATTTCGACAACTCTGTGAGATGTATGGCAATATCCCCTCTTATTGGGGGAACTTGGGCGTCTGCTTGATGATGCAAAGTCATTATGATGAGGCAGAAGCAGCACTGAAGCAAGCGCTCGTCATTGACCCAGATTATCTCATCGCACGCGATAATTTGAAGAAGTTGCCCGCAGCTCGACGTTCAAAAGAACCCTTGGCCACGCGTCTCATCTATCAATCCAGGGAGGAAGATGTTGAGCACTCTCTTGCCATGTATGAGCGCAACGATGAGGGTGACATCATCAACTGCACCGTCATTGAGAAATCCGGGCATACTATGACAGGCATCTCGAGACAGATTGGAAAGCAACCTCCACGCTACGATTTATTCCTAAACATGTACCGTGATACCCGTTTCACAACATGTCCACGCTGTAATATGGACACGCAAATCAATATATTCTCTCTCGTCATTCATGTGAGCCCAGCCTCTACTACCATAGTGGACAAGTTCTGTCGTTTCTGCGATCCCTGTGATCTGCTGATCGTTCACCAGGATGAGTTAGAAAGACGGCTTGCTGCGACTCTTATAGAGAGCGATCCCGAAATCGTTGGCAACGACTATCTCATCGTTGGGACGGTGGACAGTGCACAGTTGAACCGAGCAATGAGGCAAAAGCCAGCTTCTTTTGATCGTGTAGGAAAGTGCTTACACGATTTCAAAGCAGTGGTCAAATTTGAGCGGGTGTCTGAATAGAGGTGGATAGTGAGCATTTTTAGCTTGAGAAAGGATTGACTACCTATGACTGAAACATATCCTAGAGATCCAAAGCAGGTGCGCCGCCAAGTCTATTCTGCGATCCACAGCTTGGATCGTATGAGTGGTACCGCAGCCTATTACCAGGTTGGTGCGGTGGTCCATGAGATGGGGCAGATTCTCGATGAGACTTGGACGTTGATCGGAGCCGATGATGGGCGTAACGCACTGGCCATCCTCCAAGCCCTCACTGAGGAGTATATACGTGAGTGGGAGAACTTGGATGACTCCGATGCGGAGGCCAGCGATTTCTTCAAGGAGTTGGGACCCGCATGGACAGAAGTTCTGCTCAGCATAGACCTGACAGACCAAGAGCGCAAGACATGGGCTGATCGGCTGGATAACTGGGGAGGAGAAATTGCTGGCTACGGAGTTGATCCGGTATTTGAGGCCGCTGCAACAGCTGCCCTGCAAGGCTGGGACTCTCCTGCACTCCAACAGGTCTTGCAGGGAACCATTCCAGAGCAAGGGATCTGGGAGGATGAAGCTCCTGAGTATGCAGATGACCTAATCAAGGCTCGACTCCGTATCCTAGAACGACGTGGGCGCTTGCAAGAATACCTGTACCTAGCTCAAGCCGAAAGACAGATCGAGGAATATGTGACCATGCTCGTGCGCCTCGATCGCGCACAGGAGGCTATCGCCTATGGACTCAAGCATCTAGCAACGACTGAGCAAGCGCTCACACTGGCTAAAGCTCTCTATGAGCATGGAGAGCGAGAACAAAGCTTACAGATAGCTGATCGTGGTCTTGTTCTCGAAGGGTACAAGGGGCCTCTAGCGAAGTGGCTGCGTGATCAAGCGAAGGCCATGGACAAACCAGAAATGGCACTCTCTGCTGCCGAACAAGCCTTTCGTGCAGAAATCAGTCTTGAGAACTACCAGCACGTCGCCGAGCTTGCCAGAGAGCAGTGGACAGAGAAACGTACCGCTCTCCTGGACTACGTACGGAGCCAGAAATCATCCAATCAACACGGGTCTGTAGACATATTCTTGCACGAGGGATTGCTCGACGAGGCTATAGCAATGCTGGGGTCTTACGCAACTCATACCCTCGTCGAGCAAGTCGTCACTGTCGCCCTCACATCGCAGCCGCACCTTGACTGGGTCATCCAGACTTGTCGGGAACAAGCAGAGTCCATCATGGATCGAGGCAAAGCCGAATACTACTCTTCGGCAGGCAATTGGCTAAAAAAAGCATGCACAGCCTATCAGTCTGCGGGTCGCAAAGAGGAATGGCAAACCTACTTGAACGAACTGCTGAGCACTCATCGGCGCAAGCGCAATTTGGTTCCGATACTTCAGGGTCTTCTTCGATAGGATATACTAGGGGAGCATGGTAGAAAGTTGGGCAGAGCAAGTACGAATTGGAAGAGGAAGCTACCTATGACGTTCGATATTCACCAGAACATATTTGATGCAGATGGCTTGCCACTTGAGCATGTGGCAAGAGCGTATCAAAACGAACTCGTCGGTTTATTTAAGCGGTCACCCGAAGGACAGACTCTTCAGGAGGAGGGCTTTCGTGGTCGTTGGCCAGCGATGATGTTGGATTTGGGGCAGAGCTATCTTGGCGTTACTCCACCCAACATGTCAGCGAAAGATATGCGCGAAATACTCTTCGATCTCATTCCACTTAAAGTGTCTGTCCTCTTAGCACGAAGCGGATGTGCTACCGAGGCAGTATCGATGGCTGGCTAGAACTGAGGCAAACGGGACCCATAGTAGAGTTGGCCTGTGTGCTCATTCCCGCCTCAGGCACCAATCAGTTCTATGAACTCTCGTGAGCTAAAGTGTGGCTTCGTTGTTCTCATCAGGGAGCACCTCTGACCTCTGTAACTGCTCAAGCTGCTTTTGCGCCTTTGCGATTTCATCAGTCAACTCGAAGCGTCGCTCCAGAGCAGCAAGCAATTGGCTTTGCGTATCTGTGTACTGTTGCTCTCGTTGCTTTACCCACTCAAGCGATGCCCATTGCTGGGATGGTGCTTGCTCTTTGGAGAGTTGAGTCAAAGATGCTTGTGCTTCGAGGGTGAGTTGGTGTAAGCGTTGCTGTTCCTGTTGCAATGCTGCGATGTGTTGTTTTACATGGTCTAACTCAGATATTGCGCATAGTGGGCAAGCAAGCCGCCCAGCAGTATCTTGTGAGCAAAGTGAGCAAAGTCTACCGCGCAACAGGTGTCTGCATCCATGAGAAGCACTTTGAGGTCATTGTCCGTGAGATGCTCCAAATTGATTAAATCAATATCTACTTCATGTGTAATTTGATGTTTAGACTAAATTCGTCTGGATCGGCCTGGGAAGGCGCTGGATCCATCTTTTAATAAAAAGGCGCGAACCCCCTCTACAGGCGGCTCGAAGCCAAAATAGTCTAAACATCAAGTGTAATAACGACAACAAGTACTAATATAACATGTAATGATCTTGAATTATAAAAAAGTCTGCTTGACTTCCTCTCTTCTATTTAGTACACTCTTTCCAGAGGAGTGAACGAGAGGAAAACAACTATGAAGACGCAATCCCCAGATACGAGCTTGGAGGCAGAACTGGTCCTTATTGGGATGATTCGCAAGGCCCCGGTGAGCAAGCGCTTTGCCTTTGTCCAATCCTGGGCGGCCTCTATGCTTGAGGCAGGCAGTCAGTATATACAGCAACTCTCTCCACAGGCAAGTGATCAAGAAGCTACACTCCTGTTCATCGAACGCCAATATGGCAAAGACCTGATTGACGAACTGCGTCGGGCTTTGTCTATGGGCAGCATCCATATCGCTGCTCCTCCCAATTACTGGGAAGCGATCCATTCACTGGCTCAGACATTTGAAGAGCTCGATATTGCCTATGCCCTTTCTGGTTCGCTTGCATGCTCGCTCTACGGCCTACAGAGAGCCACTCTGCAGATCGACTTTGTCGCTGATATCCTTGAGAAGCATCTCCCCTCTCTATGCAGCCGTGTGAGTGATCACTACTTGCTGCAAGGAGAAGGAATAGACGTTGCCATCCAGCAGCGGACCTGCTTTATGCTGGTTCACCTGCAGTCCCTGCTCAAGGTCATGGTGACACTTCCTGGTGAGAGTACTCTGGGTCGGCAGTTGTTTCATCAGAAGCGGAATCTCGCTCTTGTTGAGGGAGCGTCCTCACTTGCGGTGCTCTCTCCTGAGCAGATGATTCTGTCGCTGCTTGAGGCTTTCAAGGCAAGCAATGAGCAAGCTGATGATCTCTGGTATGACCTGCTTGGCATCGCAAAGGTCCAGAGCACAGACCTGGATATTTCTCTGTTGGAGCAGCAGGCCTCTACCCTGGGTGTTGCTGAGCTATTAGCGCGAACGCTGATTGATGCAGGACTCAGAGAAGCATGATTGTCCTCAAAGCGGTCCCTGCTGGACCTGTGTGGTACCTTCCGGGGAAGGCCAGATTGAGGACCTTTTATTGGCGAAGAGTGCCTCTGCAGCTTTAACGTATCACATTGGTCGCTCCGGGTCTCTGCGGCCTTTCTTCCTCTTGAAAGGAACAATTTCCCAATGACAATGGATACTACCCTCATCTTGCGAACCCTGACACCTATTGTTGAAGTTCTAGAGCAACTTGTTGTTCCTTATCATATTGGAGGGTCTGTCGCTAGTTCGCTCTATGGAGAATTTCGACCGACACAGGATGTCGATTTTGTGGCAGACATGCGCCTTGCTCACGTGCGCCTTTTCGTCAAACAGCTCGAAGGGGACTATTACGTTGTGGAAGAGGCGGTCCGTGATGCAATCGGGCGACGTTCCTCGTTTAATCTGATCTCCAACGAAACATTCATGAAAGTGGACGTCTTCATTCCCAAGTCGCGTGCTTTCGATCAAGATGCTATACACAGTGTGAGACGGCAGCCATTGGTGAAAGGTGGACGTGAATTTGTACTGGCATCGCCTGAGAATACGATTGTGAACAAACTGGAATGGTATCAGATGGGAGGACAGGTATCAAACCGACAGTGGAATGATCTACTCAACGTCTTGAAACGGCAGGGAACGCATCTCGATCTTGCTTACCTGGACCGATGGGCAGCTGCGTTGGGAGTCAGTGAATTGCTTGAACGTGCCCTCAGAGAGGCAGGTCTCAAATGATTCTCAGAGAAGAGGCTTCCGAAAGCTCGTCAGCCATTTTGTCATCCCCTCCTGACTATCAAATCGAATCCATGGTCTGATCCAAGCAGATCAGTCAGTCGGCAATACCACATCGATGGTTAACCGCTTGTACTCGGGGTCCATCATTGCTAGTTGGTCTCTTACAGTTTGGCGCAATGCGGCAGCTGGACGCAAGCAATACTCAAGTAATTCTGCAGGACTTGGTTGCAGATTAGGGAAGAGTAGTTTAAGGTAACCTGCCGCTAACCTTGTGATTGCATTCCGATCACGTATATCATCCGTACCGATAATTTGCCCATGCGCTTTGATATAGTCCTCATATCCTGCACGATATCGCAGGTTGTGAAGTACCTCACCAAAGAAGTCTGCCTTGAATCCAAGACTGTTGGATATGGTTTGCTCTTGAATTCTATGTAATTTCCAGCCGGGCAGGATGCCATGAATACGATCAATAAAAGCTGTCTCACGCAGAAATCCCGGTAGATTTAAGAAAAGGTTATTGAAGCGAGGACTACCATCACCATCCAACGGGATATTTGCGAGCATAACTACACTGGCGGTTGCTAAATTTTGCTGTTTGCCACCACGTGAATAACTGCCAGATTCTAGGAAATCCTTGAGTACGCCAATGACTTCATTGGGGTTATCAAATGAGAGCGTCTGTGCTTCATCAAAAACAACTGCATCAAAACGCGATAACAGACCCGATTGGTTTGTTGCATTATTATGAAACAATACAGCGGCAGTAACCTTGCCTCCTGAAATTAATCGAATGTATCTCGATAGATTAAGATAGACGAAGGATTTGCCAGTCCCCTTTGGCGCTAGCTCGATCAAATTGACACGCTCCTGCACGATGGGTAAGAGTCGACCAATCAGATGCATGAGTTGCTGTGGCGAGTAGAATGCAGGGTTGTAACCCATACTACTCACAAGCAAATCCCTCCACTCTTCTAAAGTGAAGTATTGACGCTGCTCACAGAATAAGTCCATGTCGATCGTTGCCGCTTGCATCGGCCTAAAATCGACCATGTGTATTTGCCCGGGAATACGCGCCTCGTCGTCTGGTGGCTGATATTCTAGGCGTCCGACTCCCCAAACACCGCCTCCTAGCAGGAGAGGATATTTTTCCACGATATATCCTTGAATTGTGGCCCGGTGTTCATCTAAACATGGAATCTTTAGCATGTACTCATCCGATCGCAAATCCACTTCCACTGCGTAGTTGTCTAGGATAAGCAGCGTCTCACCATTTTTTAGCTTCGCCTTGAGCAACTCCTTCTGATCCTTGGAAGGCAAATGCTTGTTCATAAACTGCCTCATGCGTCGACGGGCTGTATCGTCAATCTGCCCATCCGAGAGATGACGGGATACGATCCATTCGCTGACATATGTGGGCAGACTGTGCGATCCTATGCTTGCCCGGCGAACAAGCCCCTTATTCACGCACACTTCTTCATAGCATTGAAGTGCTTTTTGCTCAAAAGCTAATCTCATAGCTCATCCTCAAACATTTCATCCACGTCACTCACGTGTAAACGCCGTATTGGTATAGCTGTTTGCCCAGTGAACTCCTTCCGTTGTCTTTGTCCTTCACAGGTAAGATGCCAATGGACAGGATAAGTAGTCTCTTGGCTATTCACAGCAGGAACAGTGACTTCTGTCTTAATAGTAGCATGCGATTTCATCGTACGCTGACTCATTTCTATTACAGAATATGCAACTTCTAACTGAACTACGCTAATAGGGAATATATTTGTGTTTTCTATGGTGATGCTCAGCGTACCTACTCGATGCAACTGTAGGAAGCCAGTGAGTTTCACTATTGGGTCTATAAAAGTAATCTTAGCAGATTGTGAACTTATTGAAGGTACTGCAATTTTTTCCGGTGTAGCACTGTCATGTGTCTGTTCCCGACGAGGAAGCACGGTTGCTGCGGCATCCCTCCAAGAATGCTCGAAGAAGATTTGGTACTGATCGTTGTATTGGGCCCACTCGCTGAGGCGAGCTCTCATAAGCGGTCGGTAAAGCGTGGGCATCGTCTGCACGCTGAGAATCCAGCCCGCAAAGTCTACGAGATGCTCTGTCCCTGGTTTCTCATTTTTCCAAATGGGATCGACACGCTGGCTTAAAATCCATCCCACTGGATCTGCAATTGTGTCTCCATCGGCTGGATGCAATGTATGCAGGAGATCTTGCATCGCAGCTTCATTGATACCTTTTGGTGGAGAAAATCCAAATTGCTGCTCAAAATGAACGTGCAAGTTGATGTCTTTCCACCTGACAATGTGTGGCTCATAACTTGTGAGATCTGTCAACCAGCGAGCTATGACCCGATGCTGTACATAGACGGTGTAATTCCTGGTCTTCTCATCAAGGATACGACGCAACTGCTGCCTCAAGGGTATATAGTCTTGAATGCTGTTTACCACAACCACATCACGACTGATTTCGACCTTATGGAGTTGGTAGAAGTCGCAGACGATCGTGATCATCGGGATTTGTACTCCTCAACTACCCGAATGCATAGTTTACGTTGGTCCTTGGGTGTCAAACCATCAAAGATGGCTCTGATGATATTGAAAGCCTGCTCTACAGGAGCCTTGTCCCAATCTTCCTCCTCTGTATCCTCGATCGTGTAGGTCTTATAGAGGTGAGACCGATCCTCAGTAGGAGGCTTTGCCATAGGGGGAATAGCTAGTTGGTAGCTACTGCTGGTAGAGAAACGTGTTTCTGCAACATTCTTTGGCTGGGTCAGCTCTGGTTCTTGATCAATGCGAGGGATCGCGCCCGTTTGGCGATGTATTGCCCGAGTTGTAGAGACACCCTCCGTTGTTCCATCGGTAACGAGTTGCTGCGCTTGCGAAGGTGAGGAAATTGCAGCTGTGCTTGCTAGGGATGGTTTGCTTTCTACAGAGACCATGCTCGTCGAAGGAACGATTGGCTTATTCCGTGTCTCTTCGTATGGTGCGAAGGATGTTCGCTGTGCTTGGCTATCAGCAGCATGGCTTGCGTTTCCAATTGATTTATTTGCATAAAAAAATCCCTCTTGCAGGTTTGTGGCTGATTTGCATTGTATAATATAATCTTTAGGAGATTCAATCATCTTTATGATGATATCCTCTGTAACATCTATTTGTGGAGAAAGACCTTTCTTTGTCGTATAGACTTTCACACAATCCTTGTTGAAACGCAGGAATGCGGCTAGAAAGAGTTCAATGACCTGCGGGGATAAACCAAATGGTGGTCGCGCCAGTTCTTCTGAGATCTCTAACCAAGCAACTGCAGCGTCCCTTGCTTTTAGCTGCTCGTCAAACATATCCCAGATGACGCGACTCTGCTGATGCAGGTTTGGATCGGGAACACACACATCGTATCTACTATATCCACCCTCCTGTCCTACAAGAGAGATTAGCCCAAGTTCTGCAGCACCGTCAAACAGGATGATATCAGTAGAAGATTTTTTGCCACTACGCTGGAATGGAGCACTTAAGATATGATCAAGAGCTTCCCTCTGCTTCGGTGCATTACTGGATCCTTTAGCGAGATGCTGTGCTGTTTTATGTGCTGGTGTGGCAGAAAAAATAGTTTGCATGACCCTTGTGGCTAATTCCCATAGTTGGTGTTGATCTTGCACAATGGTAATCTGCCCGTTAACATACCACTCAAAGTTTGCACTACTATTAAACCTCTGCCGTTCCCGCTGGAAGCTTAATTGATAATCGCGTCCCACGACACCGTTATCTGCCAGCAGCTCTTGATAATCCGCTCTCTTGTACTCTAAAGTGCTCCTCAGTTTCTCTAATGAGAGTTTGCATTTAAACCGTTCAATAAGGTCACTAGGTGCACGAGGTATAGCCACAATCAGTTGATTGTACTGCTTTGTCAGTTGTATTGCTGCTGCACGAGCTTGTAGTTGTTCCTCTTCAGTATGCGCTACAACGTACCACAACAAGCCGTCGATTTTCTGGAACTGCTCTTCCAAAGGAGTCGAGATGGTCAAGTCATTGACGCTGACGAAAGAGGCCAAGAGCTTACGATCTGTGCCTCGCACTTTGTTATAGTTTGTCGCTGTGACATTTGTGGGCTTGTACTGTTCATTTAATAGTGCCATGGGAGAGGTGATAACCTCTTGGGAATACCGCTCAATAATACTGCGCAGCTCATGAGGATTAGCTTGTCCTTGTTGCACTAATTGATAGTAGCCCGCCTGGGTCAAATACACAATACCTGCTTGTTCGAGCCGACCGAGAGCTGCAAGAAGCTCTGATGAATGTGCGGGGGGCAAGGCCAATGCCTGCTGGAGCAATTCGCGATTTGTGCGTAGATGAGGATCACCACTTGTAACACCTAATAGAACAAGACTGCGCAGCAGCCGTCCTTCTAATCCATCATCCACTTGCTCTGGCAAGAGCTTCGATTCTGCCTGTTGATAGAGAAAATAGAGGTCAAGTCGTCGTTCCTTGATATTCATTTCAAAGTAAGGAAAGAGACCATCTAGCGAGAGCAGGTTGAGCCATCCAGCGCTCGTGGTTAAATCTGCTTCTTTGATGAAGGACTTGAGACCATATTTTTCATCCCAGATAAAACTAAACATAGTACGCTCATTTTGAGCTAATTGTCTATTGAGAAGTGGCAAGCAATAGGTAGTTAGCGGATGGAGAGGAAAGCATCCCTCAACAATAGTCTTCTGTAACCACTCGCGACTGTAAGAGCCTGTGGCACGATTTCCCCAGAAATGCATAGCTAGCATGAGGAGTTTATCACGTTGGGCAGGAGCATTTGCCAGCAGCGTCTTAGGGGGCACCTTCTTCGCTATGGATGCACAAATCAATTCTTCCATATGTTGGGAGCGCAATTCCTCCTGGCCTTGAATAAAGCGTCCACCAGTGCGTTCTAACGCGGTTTGCGATGTGCGTGTACTTGCTAATGCACTAGAAAAGCCTTCCAAGCTCACAATATAGAAGTGTACCTGATGCTTGCTGGAACGAGTAGCTATTTCTGCCAGATTGTCGATGGCTTTGATATCAGGTGAGGCCGTGGTTGCTTCCGCTAACTTTTTCAATAAGTGAGTAAACTCATCTGCAATAACGAAAATGCCACTGTACATTCCGAGTTCCACAAGCATCTTGGCAACCGCTTCAAACGCCTCGTGGGGCCTTTCAATGACGGCAGTGGGATGGAAAGGCATACCAATGGCCTTGGCAGTGACCTCGGAGAAACGGCTCAGAGCTGTGTCAGCATGTGGGCCTGCTAAGTCACGCTTGAGCTGTGGAAGTGTCATATTATAGGACTCTTGCAGTTCTTGCTCGAAACGATCGATGTTGTCAGGGTGCTCACTTTCCCAAAAGGTAATCAGGTCTTGAGCAGCGCGATAGTAAGTTGTGCCGAGCACACCTTGTTGATCTACTGCTGTGATGGCCTTTTCTAAACCGTCCATGACAAAACTGCTAAAAGTGCTTGCAGTATCCGCTTGTAGGAGTACAAGGAGAAAAGGTGGCTTGTCAAGGCGGGCCTCATAGATCATTTCGGCTTTTGTGTTGTTGAGAACTCTCAAGCGTTCAAAGAATGGACTCAATAGGGGATCATTGGAGGAGCGGGTGATATAGTTTGCGATCATCAGCATGAGATCGGATTTCCCCGTGCCATATGTGCTAGTAAATAATTTAGCACGATTTTCTGAGTTCGGTTGGAGGCTGTCTCGTACACGCATGAAGATATCAAGGATCTCTTCTGTAGGGATATAGGTTTCAACAAAATGACGATTAGTCTCTTCATCGAAGAAGTCCCTCGGTAGTTGTACTGAAGGTTTAAATCCACCCTGGATTTCTACCACATCGCGCATCATTTGTGTCATGAGTCTGCTCCCTGCGACATTTCATAAATATGGTCTGAGTGCATTTCTGATAGTACCTGATGAAGCTGTTGAGCATTTCGGGAACGAGTTACGATAACAACTCCTACACGTAAGCCTGTAGCTCGTCCAATACGCTTGAAGAAAATCTCTTGTTGCTCCCAATTCCACAGGCTGAGGACAGGTTCAATTTCATCCAGAATGAGTATTTCCTCGCTTGTCCGGGCACACCACGTAGACAAATCATCGAGAAAATCTTCTGGCCTGTAGGTTTGTTCCTGCCCGATTAAAGTATCCAAGAAACCTTGATCGAGTGTAAAATTGACATATCTCCATCCTCGCTCGCCACAGATAGAGCGACAAAGCGAGGTTTTTCCACAGCGTGGTTCTCCAACGATCCAGAGCACGCGATAGCGCTTTTGTGCGTTGCATACGGTATTAATACGTGTCTCAAGATCGAGCGTAAGATCTTTAACATTCATCGTTGCGTATAGTAACGTTCTAGGAGAACCCTGGGATGATCTCGATAGAGCCGATGGACAGGTTCATGCTGGGTTTCTGAGAAGCTGAGATACCCTAATCCTGTCAATTCTACAATAAAACAACGTATTTGACTAGCGTCGGCAAGACAGATACGCCCTAAACTTTCCTCCTCATTACGAAGTTGTGAAAAGCGTAATGTGTCCGTCTGATGGTAGTGATACTGCCACCAATCGAAGAGCATATATCCAAGGATCAAGGCTGGTGGCAATTCCGGTTGGCCCACTGTGTACATCTTAGCTTGCTTTTTGAGAATTTGGAGCTGTCCAAGGACATCCGCACGGATATAGGTTGCCAGGGCCACCAATGGGTCTCTGTCAAGGGCTTGACGACTTTTAGCCTCATTTTCCATGAGACTACTAAAGTAGGACCGAAACTGGTCAGCGGTAAAGTGAAGGTGATGAGGCAAATAGTTGTTCACTAATATATACCAAGCATCTGAAGCTTCGCCTCGCCTAGTTGCTAAATAATAATGCAAGATCCATTGTGTGCCTGCATCCATGAGCATAGGGTCATATTGGTAAGCTAGTTCGCCAAACGGACTAAGCCTATGAGCAATTGCCTTTTGTTGTCCCTTGCGAGGCACAGATGTTACTAGACCAGTGTGTCGTAACCAAGAAGAGAAAGCCTCTGCAACTGGCAGATTAAAACTCATACATTGAGCTAAGGCAGCATGGCTCATTTCAGGATCTTGTTGGATGCTGCAAAGGGCATTACTTAAGCGCTGTATATCAAGACGGAAATTTTGATAGAAGCCTATCGTTTTAGCCATTAAAAAACCCCATGTATGTGTTACGCAACTACCACAAACTTCTGCCAGCAAGCCTCTATGATTCACAGCTAGGCATTGGTTATTGAGAAACAGGTTCAATCAAGCACTTTGAGAGTTTACCTTAAAGATCCTTGGTTTGCAAGGTCGAGTTTCGGTGACCTTCCCTACGCCAAAGAATTTGCGGATAGGGGTAGCATCGAGAAACTGCGAAGCTTGTTGCGGCGTCACTACCGTCAAGCCATCTGGCTTTTGGAAATCCGAGGCCAACTTTGCGAGAAACTTGTTGAATGAGACACCAGCAGAAGCGGTGAGACCTGTTTGTTCCTGGATCTGGTGTTTAATCTGGCGGGCAATGAGGGTCGCCGAGGTCTGACGCCGCTTGTTCTCGGTCACATCCAGATAGGCCTCATCAAGTGCTAACGGCTCGACCAGATCCGTATAGGTGTGGAACATCAGCATGATCTGGTGAGATACGGCACGATAGACATCGAAACGTGGAGGCAGAAAGATGGCCTGAGGGCATCGCTTCAAGGCGGTTATCGATGGCATTGCAGAATGGATGCCAAACTGTCTCGCCTCATAGGAGCAGGTGGCAGCCACTCCTCTCTTGTCAGGTTGGCCGCCAACAATGATTGGTTTTCCCCGAAGGTCAGGATCATCACGCTGTTCAATAGCTGCATAAAATGCATCCATGTCAATATGGATAATCTTGCGAATCCGCTGCACCCTCTCTCCTTGATGCCCTGCTCAATTGCGGGCAGAGATTGGAGCACGCTGTGGGATTATATTCTCTGGCCAGTTCATCTTCTTTCCTCTTTTGCTTTGTAAAACTTCCTGCCGTCACAAAGGAATGCTGGCAGATGACTTATAATTGGTAGCCTTGATCAATCCAATAGTGCCAATCTTCGATAGCTTGTTGGGTCTGCTTATCGACGTGTATGCCCTCCGATAGTCTATCAGGTGTGACGTTGGGGCGTGAAGATGAGAGAAAGAAACGCCCTATCCTTCTGTCGAGAAGTATGCTATCCTTGCTTTCCAAGGAGGCACGTTCTTGAGAATTCGAGCGGAAACCACCAGAGAGCAAGAGGTTGGCAATGGAAAGATCTCCTCGATATGCGCCGCCAGTTGATCGATTGCTCACGTTTGGAGAAGAGTGGAGCAAGCCAGACGGCAGGCCTGACTATTTGGCGTTGGGTCTTGGCTCAGAACATATTGCTGATCTCATACGTCTGGCAACCGATGAAGCATTAGAGGAGGTCGATGAAGAGCGTGTGGCTGCCTGGGCTCCGATCCATGCACGACGCACACTGGGGCAGTGCAGGCTGAGGCTGCGATTGAACCTCTCTTCTCGCTCTTTACAGGGATATATGAGAGCGATTGGATGACAGAGGAACTGCCTGAGATCTTTGGGATGATCGGCTCGGCAGCTCTGCCGAGGCTCAAGGTGGCTATCGCTGATATCGCTACTGATGAAATTGTCTGCATTGACGCGATTACCTGTGTCGAAAAGATCGGCATCCGTTGGACAGAAGCTCGCTCAGCCTGCGTTGCACTGCTAATGGAGCAGCTCGATCTCTTTGAGATCAATGATCCCGAAGCCAAACGCTTTTCTTGTTTTGGGACTGGTAGCACTGCAAGCGAGGGAAGCAGCTCCTATGATAGAACGGGCGTTTGCTTCCAGGTACGTTGATCTGACGATCATGGGCAATTGGGTGGATGTCCAGGTCAAGTTGGGCTTGAAGTCGGCAGAAGAGGTCAAGGCAAGTCGATGGAAGATGCTTGCTTCCTCTACGGAACAGGAGTTGAGGGCCTCCCAAACGCTCTCCACAATCAATCCGAAGCGCAAGACTGGGCAGAAGAAAGCTGAAAGCAAGAGAGTCAAGCAGTCTCGCAAGAAGAATCGCAAACGGTAGCAGGAACCTGCAATTCTGCTTGTCATATCAATGACCACCAGAGCTGTCTGAGCAGGATCGAGTTGGAAGGATACCATCGTCCCTCCTCTTTGGTTGGCCTTTGCTATTCTATCATAGGAGAAGAGGTCGCAGATTCTCCAGGAAAGCGAGGAGTGCTTATGGGAAAGCAACTAGCAGAGCGATCGCTGCAGAAACAGCAGCGAGGGTCTCTCTGCCGAAAAGCGTCTGGAGCCTCCTTTGATCGTATTTTACGGCAAGCAGCACTCAATGCCGTCCATGCCCTTGCTCCAGGTCCTCTCTTGGATCAGCATCAAGCGGGTGTCTTCCAGCAAATGAACCAAGCCATGCTCGGTGCCTATCTTCAGCAATATGAGATGCCTCCCTCCCCTGATGAGATCCAGCACATGCGAGATCCCATTCGAACACTTTGGCAGGAGTTCACAGGACAAGAGGCTCATGAAAAGAGGAGGGAGGTGAAGATTTGATCCTCGAAGGTATGGATGGTCTTTTGCCTTTTCTCCTTCACTCCATTGAACTGCAAAGCGTTGCCAGTTCCTTCTGCCGATGAGCATTCTACGCCTTCCATTGAAAGTGTGGTCTCTTGTCTGATGTGAGCAGTATGAGTGTTTCTTTCATATAGAAGATCAAACATATGCTCATGATGAATGTGAAAGCTAAAAGGGTGAATTTTTCTATTACGCGTCAATTATTCGCACTATTTGAGAAAGAAAAATATGCTCTCTACATCCTTCGTACTCAGGTTCGACGCCTTCAACACAAGCAACCTCTTTTGTCTGATCAGCACTCATACTGATATCAAGAATTTTTGCATACCATTCCTTCTGAGGATGAGTCGGCAACTGATCGGCACGCATACGATACGCAACAACACTGCCAATTATGAATAAGTGTATAGTGAGGTTGTACCAGTTTGGGAGAGTCGGAGAAAGAAAATCCCGTACACTCCACGAAAGCAGAACCTTCCGTTGCTGTCCTGGTTGATGTCAAGCAAGAGAAAAGACACCATCAAAAGATGAGGAAAATCGCGTCAATGCGCGACTGAAGAGGCTTCAGAAAGCTCGTCAACAACTTCTGAAGCCACTTGGACTATCGAATCGAATAAGGTTCAGGGGGCGCGCCCAGCAGGATTCGAACCTGCGACAACCGGTTTAGAAGACCGATGCTCTATCCTCTGAGCTATGGGCGCTTCATTGTCCATCATATCACATCCGTCAACCCTCTCAAACCCTCTCTACAAGCTCCTCTAGACGAATTTGAATGACTGCAATATGGGCTTCGTATCAAAAGCCTGTGGGTTCGCTAAGGAGTCAATGAGATAGCACTTCGTGTTTGCTGAATTGGCTGGATAGCCTAAGAACCCTGCCACTGCGCCTTAATCTTGACAAGGGTGGCAAGAACACATATAATACGAATAAATCCGAGTCACCAAGTAAGGATTAAAGAAAGTAACCTAGCTTTCTATAAAAAAGATAGGATTAGCCAGGATGGAGTTTACAATGAGTCAGGCATTTGAATTGGAACAGGGTACCTACACAGCTGGCTTCCATGTACCCGAAAACTATACCTATAAGTCCGAGAAGGGGCTGAACAGAAAGGTTGTTGAACAGATCTCCGAGATGAAGGGCGAGCCCAGTTGGATGAGGCAGTTCCGCCTCAAGAGCCTAGATCTCTTCGAGAAACGTCCAATGCCAACCTGGGGTGCTGATCTATCGGGCATTAACTTCGACAATATCTACTACTACATTAAACCCATACCGCAACAAGGTAAGACCTGGGATGACATTCCTTCCGAGATTAAGGATACATTCGACCGCCTCGGTATCCCACAGGCCGAGCAGAAGTACTTGGCTGGCGTGACAGCACAATACGAAAGTGAGGCTGTCTACCATAAGGTGCGCGAGGACCTCGAGAAGCTTGGTGTAATCTTCACCGATATGGATACAGCTCTGCGCGAGTATCCTGACATCGTGAAAGAACACTTTGGGACGGTCATTCCGCCATCCGACAATAAGTTTGCTTCACTCAATAGCGCTGTATGGAGCGGTGGTAGCTTTGTTTACGTGCCAGCTAATGTACGCGTGGAGATTCCGCTGCAGGCCTACTTCCGCATCAATGCAAAGAATATGGGGCAGTTCGAGCGTACACTGATTGTCGTGGAGCCCGGTTCTTATGTACACTATGTTGAGGGGTGCACAGCACCGAGTTATTCGAGTGATAGCTTGCACAGTGCAGTTGTCGAAATCAAAGTCAAGGAAGGCGCACGTGTCCGCTATACGACCATCCAGAACTGGTCGAAGAACGTGTACAATCTGGTTACGAAGCGTGCTGCGGCCTACCGAGATGCCACAATGGAATGGGTCGATGGTAATTTAGGGTCAAAAGTGACTATGAAGTACCCAGCCGTACTTTTGATGGAACCAGGTGCACGAGGTGATATTCTCTCAGTAGCATTCGCAAATGAAGGAATGCATCAGGACGCTGGTGCAAAGGTAACACACCTCGCACCGCATACCACGTCGCAGATCCTATCGAAGTCGGTCTCGAAGGGTACAGGACGCGCCTCATATCGCGGCCTAGTGCGCATCAATCCAGGTGCACATCACACCAAGTCTAGCGTTCGTTGTGACGCACTCTTGCTCGACGAGAACGCCCGCACCGATACCTACCCGACCATCCGTGTCGAAGAGAACCAGACCGAGATCGGCCACGAGGCAACTGTCTCCAAGGTTGGTGAGGATCAACTCTTCTACCTGATGAGCCGTGGGCTTGACGAGTCCGAGGCCTATTCACTGATCGTCAACGGTTTCATTGAGCCAATCACCAAAGAACTACCAATGGAATACGCAGTCGAGTTGAACCGCCTGATCCAGTTGGAGATGTCGGGCAGCGTAGGCTGATCCGCAAGAGAAATATCATAGAGATTGATCCTCTTCTTGGAAGAAGAGGATCAATTCTTTAGATATGTGGTATGATTAGGAATGGCGAGAAACTCTACCGATAACAAAAATCAGGAGGAAATATGACTAGTCTGAGCTGGACTTCAAAGGATCTTGAGTTACTACCTGATAATGGTAAACGGTACGAAATTATTGACGGAGAGTTGTACGTGTCGAAACAGCCACATTGGCATCATCAGTTTATATCTGGTCAGCTTTGGGGAGTCCTACAGGCGTGGAGCAATCAAACGAAGTTGGGTATGGCCAACTTTGCGCCAGGAGTGATTTTTGATGATGACGATGATATCGCGCCTGATGTGATTTGGATTAGCCGACAGCGATTGGCCACGTCATTGCAGTCAGATGGCAAGCTTCATGATGCTCCAGAATTGGCTATTGAGGTACTTTCCCCTGGTGGGACAAATGAGAAGCGGGACCGTGATATTAAGTTGAAACTTTATTCACGCCGTGGGGTCTCAGAGTACTGGATAGTAGATTGGCAAAAGCGCCGTCTAGACGTTTATCGTCGTGAACATGCTGCTCTTACGTTGGCAGCAACTCTTTATGAGACTGATGTGTTAGAGTCGCCATTGTTACCGGGGTTCCGTTGCGAGATTAGTCAGTTATTTGATGAGATTACACCTTTAACTTAGTGTGGCTGTACCAGAAATGTCTAGCAGGGATTACAACATTTGTAATCCCTGCTTTATTATTGGAAAAAAATTTGAGGTTTAAAAGTAGCATAGGGGATCTGGCCCTTAAGTCCACACTCATCAATAAGAATATTTACATCTCGCAGCAATCTTTGATTATTAACTGCAATACTTTGTATTTTTTGTGTTGATAAGATATCAGGAATAAGAGCTTCTGCATGCTTTATACGTTTCTTTTCATCATCGTTAAACCATCGATCATTGATGATATCCCACTTTAAACGTTCAAGACATGCAATATCACAATAAAAATCGGATCTGTTGGTATTTGTTCCATAAGGACCGCCAGGGGGATTGTATCCTCTATGACAAGGATCTCGTAGACTAGTAGCAGGAGTAATATAAACCTTCTCCTCTCCCATGTTAGAAAGTTGTTGATTAGTCGCGTTTCCATCAGTAAATACGACTCCTTTGTCTGACAAGATCGAGCGACTCACCTCAAAAAAGACGATCTCATGTTGAATACCCCTTAAACGTTGTACATAAAGCATAGGGGTAATGGTAGTAAAATAGAAAGGGACATAACTATGTAATGGTCTAAATCGATTTTCTTCCTGATTCTGAATAAAAACACGATCGCGTAGCTTTTGCACTTCATCATATGCAATTGAATGATAAGGAATATCCTTTTGCTGTACCTGTTCCTTCGAAAGGAGTGCACACCTCCAGAAAATACTCTCGAGATTAGCAACGTGTACCATATGATAGAGATTGCCATCCAGGTAATGATTTTGCTTCATATTCGCCCCTTTTCATTGCTCTCTTTACATTAACATTAAAATCTTAGCATTACATTGCTTTAGTTATCAACTACTATTTTTTATAATTTTTAATGTTACACAATAATTGAGTATAGTACACTGGAGAGAAAAGATTGCAATCGTATCTTTATGATGGTATAATCTCGTCATCTAGGACAAACTTACTAATTTTAGGAGGTATTCCATGGCGCATATACAATATCAGAAAGGCGATATCTTCGAGTCGAAAGCACAGGTTATCGTGAACACAGTCAACTGCCAGGGTGTCATGGGAAAAGGTCTTGCTCTTGTCTTTAAACAGCGTTATCCCGATATGTTCGTAATTTATCAGCAAGAATGCAAAACTGGAAAACTCCGTATTGGACGCCCAACACTCTATCAGAAAAGTAATCCATGGATTCTGAACTTTCCAACAAAAGACACTTGGAAGGCTAATTCAAAGGTAGAATATCTCGAGCAAGGTTTAGAGTACTTTGTCGCACACTATAAAGAAGCTGATATAACAAGTATCGCATTTCCTAAATTAGGAGCCCAAAATGGTAAGCTCTCATGGGATGATGTAGGGCCTCTGATGGTCAAGTATCTTAGCCAGCTCGATATAGATGTCTATATCTATATAGCTGAGGGAGATAAAGAATACTTTCCACTTGATAATCAGACAGAGAAAAGCGCTTGGCAGCAGTTCAATGAGGTTGCTCTCTCCGTGGAACGTCTACAAAATGAAGTACCGCTTAGCGAACGACAAGCTAAAAAAGTTTTTGCACACAGACAAACTGTGGAATTCACGTCTCTGTCTGATATCCGCTCAATAGATAACATTGCACAGGTAGCAGTGAAACACATCAAGTCATATATCGATTCTCAAATTTATAGCGCCAATCAACTTCCAGGTATGACGAGTGAAAAAGAAGCATTAACAAACAGACCCAAAAATCAGTCATCCAAATCTAAGAGACAAGTCAACAGCGAGAAGGAAATAGCAGCCCAGATGTCACCGCTCTTTGCATAAAACTGCCAAGGCGAACACTCGAAGATGGATGCGAACAGTAGACTCCTCTGACCAAACACGCCTCTCATCCGTAAATACCTAGAGAGAGAAACGATCATTCCCATCTCGACACGAAATTACCAGAAGAGGTAGGGTAGAAGATTTGGCACGCTGTCTAAATCCACGTGCAGGCGGGACACACGAAAATCCAGGTACCATCACGCGTTGTCGGTATTGTGACTTTTTGATTCAGGGAGCACATATCGGCATTTATGAAGTTATCTCTTTCCTCGGTGCAGGCAGTTATGGATACGTCTATAAGGTGCGTGAGTCGGCCCCGCTCAGCCGCATCCTGGCGCTGAAGGTCTTGCGTCTTGACCAATCCAATGAGAAGGCTCGGGCCAGTTTCATCCAGGAAGCTCGGCGTATCGCCAATATGCATCATCCCAACATCTTACCTATCTACAATTTTGGTCACCTACAAGACAGCGAGCAGCCATATTTTGTCATGGAATACGCTCCCCGAACCATTCTTGATCTCTTTCGCAAAGATGATGGTAGCCGCCGTCAGGCTTTTGCTGAAGAACTAACCCCTTATGTTCAGCAGACAGCTGCTGCCTTGCAATACCTGCATAGTGCCGGACTGGTGCACCAGGATGTGAAGTTGGGCAATTTGCTCATTGGTCGTAGTGGACACGTGTTGCTGGCAGACTTTGGCACGACCTATTATCTTGGAATGCAAACCCATGCCTCGCTGGGCGAGGTCACAGGAACTGCAGCATATATGCCTCCCGAGCAATGGCAGGGTAATCCTCGACGGCACAGTGATCAGTACGCCCTCGCGATCTGCTGCTATGAGTTACTGTGCAGCCGTCCACCATTTATCTACCAGCGCTTGGAGGAGATGTGGAATGCTCATCTCAATGAGCAACCGCCCTCGCCCCAACGCTGGAACCCACGGGTTCCTGTCGAGATTGCTGCAGTGCTCCAGCGTGCCATGTCGAAGGAGTATCGGCAACGCTACCACAGCGCCAGCGAGTTTGCCGACAATTATGCTCATGCTGTGCAGATCGCTATGCAACGTTACGTCTGTCAGAACTGCGGGCAACAGAATCGCACCGGAGCACAGCGCTGCACAGTCTGTGGAGAGGAATATGACAGCCGCTATTGCTTCTATTGCCACCATCCAGCTCGTCTCGGGCAGCGCTGCTGCAGTCTATGTGGCCGACTTACCGACCCACCCAACATCGTTCACCACAGTCCACTGGTGGGCGTGAGCATATGCCAGGGACGCTATACCATCAAACGCGTCCTCAAACAGTCCAAAGAGACACAAATTATGGTTGCTGTAGCCAGCGATGCACAAAACAAAGAGCAGCCAGTCGTGCTGAAGCGCTGGGAATGTACTGACGCTCCTCTCGCCCAACGCGCCAGGGATATCACCTACTACGATCGAGCTACCGAGCCACTCGTTCACCTCCACCATCCCCTGGTTCCACCTGTCCTCAACCGTTTTGCCGAGGGGAATCATTATTATACTGTTCTGACCTACATTGATAGCGAGAGCTTAGAGGAACGCCTCCTCAGACTGCTGCGCCCACTTCCAGAGAAAGAGATTATAGGCTATATGAATACCCTGCTTAACGTGCTAATTTCCCTAGAACAACAACCACAGCCACTGCACCACTTCGACATTTCACCCGCTAACATTCTGATTGAGAATAGGCGAGGGCGCGTGATGCTCACAGGCTTCCAGGTACAGCCACCACCACGGCACCGCTCTTCACGAGCAGCGGGAAAGGGCAAGCGCACTACACGTAAGCTGGCTGTCTCGCCATATTTGCCTATCCAGGACAAAACGTATGACCAGCGCACCAGTATCTATGCTCTAGCTGCCAGTATGCACCACGCGCTCACTAGCGTAGCACCACCGCATTATCCATTCTATCCACCAGTACGCCTGCTCAACCCTGCTGTTTCGCCCGAACTCGAAACGATCTTGAGCCGAGCGCTGCTTGAAGAGCCTTCAGCACGCTATCAGAATTATGCCGCACTCAGAAAAGATATTCAACGCTTGTTGTAAATCTGCGAGCAGAGGAGAAATCCCTTGCTTGCCCTGTAGCTGTCCCTTTTTCCCCCTAGAAAAAATTTCTCGCGTGAGCTATACTTGAGAGGGCAGCTTCCCCTTAAGAATGTTTTTCAGCTAGAAGCGCCTTTTCATTGTTCTTTTGTACAATGAGAGACTTGTGCCTTCAACTTGCTCCCATTTTGGAAAACTGCAAAGATAGCGAGGAATCATTGCCTCTGTGAATGTCGAAGCAGCAGAGAAAGATTGTAAATAGGACGAAAAATATGTCTAAAGTATTTCGCATCGCCATTTTCATTGCATTTGGGCTTTTTATTACTGGTTTTTTTATCAAGAGCATTTCTTTTATCGATCCTGATTTTGGTTGGCATTACCGTACGGGGGAATTCATTGTCGCTCATGGGATTCCCAGAACAGATCTCTATTCCTATACGATGTCTGATTTTCCCTATATCGAGCACGAATGGCTAACAGATGTTGGAATGTATATACTTTACCAAACAATAGGATGGTACGGATTAGCACTTGTTTATACTATATTTACATTATCAACGCTGCTCATTCTTTTTCAACAAACACGAAGTTGGATATCTCTTATTTCGATCTTGTTTACCGGAGAAATATTTATTCTTCAAGGAGGAATTCGTGATCAAGTTATCCCTTGGTTATTTGTTGCACTTATAATATGGATTTGTAGTACTAGACAATTGTGGGAACACGTACGATATATAATACCGATTATCATTATGCTGTGGGTTAATATACACGGTAGTTTCCCTTTTGGAATAGGGATCACAGCGATATATGTGGTAGTTCATTGTATAAAAACAAGACGTATTGACTGGCAAGATATTGCTGTTTTGATACTTTGTGGTATTGCAACGCTAATCAACCCATACATGTGGCAGATTTGGGAAGAAATATGGAGGGAACAATTCAATACTTCATGGCATTGGTCAATCCAAGAATGGCAACCAGCATTTTTCACAGCATCTTACTCTTTCTGTTTCTTCTTTCCTATTTCCTTAGTCTTCAGTTGGCTATACCAAAAAAAGTTTTCATTATTTTCTCTTGTTCTGTATGGTGTTTCACTCCTTATGGCGTTATCGATAACTAGGCATATTCCTCTTTGGGCAATAATAGCCTTTTTATTAACAACAGAAGGATTGGGTTATTTGCAAAAGCAAGTACTAACGTATTCAGGGAGAGAAAAAAGCTTTCACGAAATATACTTTGTTCTTCTTACTATTACGATTATCGGAGTAGGATTTGATGCGTGGAACATCCCTCCTAATTTACATTTTACCTATCCTAAAGAGGCTATTATGTATCTACAAACTCATCCGGTGAAAAAACATTTGTTTGCCGAATTTGATTGGGGAGGATATACTATTTGGAATTTACCGGGCGTCAAAACATTTGTTGACGGACGAATGCCAAGCTGGCAATTTTCTACCGATAATCCCTATGAAAGCACAAATGCATATAAAGAATACCAAGATATTTATTTAGGAAAAGAATCATTGCAATTTGCTATAAGAAAATATGATATAGATACTATTTTATGGTCAAATAGCAATAACAAATCAAATTTGCACAATAACTTTATACAAGAAATCAAAAAGGCAGGTTTTAAAGAAATATATCATGATAATATAGCAGTTATTTATCAAATGCAGTAAAGCATGATCAAAAGTATTAGATGATATTATGGAAAATTAAAGAACTCTTGACGACAGTGCTCGTTTCATGACTTATCAACACTTAAAGGGAAGACTACCTAAATCTACAGCTTGTGTGAATAGTTACTGAGAAGGTAATCATAGGCCCCAATGTTCAACTTCCATATTTCGGTTAATCTCTGAACGTCGAACAACGGGCCCCGTATGACATACTCCAATTTATCATAGTAGAGAGCTAGATCCTTATTTTGGATCAGATTTTTCCCACTTTTCAGTGTTTCTAGATATCCCGCAGGAAAATCACGCTCAAAATGTCCAATACGCCATCTGGGCCGGACAGGCAACCTTGCCAAAAAAGGTTCGCTTAATCCGAAAACGTCGACAACATGAACATGCGGCCCCGCTGCAAAACTAAAGAAACCCACATTAACTCCTACGACTACATGCTTACCGGATCGTCTGGCCTGTAATCCCTCTTGTGTCAATACAAAACCCGGCTGTAGAGTTGTAAGATGTTTTGCATTGACAAGGGTTGTATCTTCATAAAAAGCACGCTCATCGGCTACGCCCGTCTGATCCATAACAAGGCTACTCCTAATAAGGGGATACCAGCGCGAGTTGGGTGTAATAATTGTAAAGAGCATAATAATCGCTAAAGCAAGGGTCCAATTCGATTTGGATACAGGGAAAGACGTGTGCACAAGTAAGATAATGGCGATCAAAAAAGGCTCGGTGAGGAAGCGTCCAGCCATAAAATCCCCACCAATCTTGACTGTATAGAGCAGATAGAGCAGCATTCCGATGAGAAAAGGTAGATCTTTCCAGGCCCTCTGCTGGAAAAGAAAGAAGATACTGGCACCAATGACGATAAAGAGAAGAGGATCAAAGGCAAATGAACTGACAAAGTAGCCAATCCCTTGGTAAAACAATTGAATACTGTCAACACCTGTATCTAGCTTTGCATAGGCTGTATTGGGAAAGAGAAAGCCATAATACCACAATGAAAATACTTCCCAACATAAGAAAGGCAAAAATCCTAGCAGCAGAGCCTTCACACTTTTCCACCCCGGAAATTTGTAGAGAACAAAGATGAGAGCAGGCACAAAGAGTAGCAGGGAGTCCATACGATTCAGGGTTGCTAATCCAGCGATCAGAGCGAGCCAAAACATATAGTTTTTGTTCCGTTGGCCAGAGTAGAAAACAAGCATGAAGCAGACAATTAGCAGATAGGTTAAAGGATTTTCTAAACCCGAAGTGGAAAAATCCACAAAAGATTTTGACGCCGCTAGCGCAATGATGCCCAATGCTGCCAGAAGTGGAGATCTGGTTAAGTACACCGCAAAAAGACCGACGGCAACGAGAGAAATCGTGATGGATAAAACAAGACTAGAGTAATAGATCTCGTGTGTAAAGAAATAGACTAGTGAGAGCAAAAACATCCAAAGTGGATTAGTATATGTTTGAACTCGTTCATCGATATTCCATGTTAAACCATAACCATGGACAAAGTTGTCGACGACTCTAAAGACAATATAGGCGTCATCACTCAGCCACGCATCTTTCACAATAATGAATAAAAAGAACGCCAGTGAAAAAGCCGCGATACTTTTTTCTTTTCCATTTTTCATTATAGTCATTATTCTACTTTTAAACCTTTCTCACTATCGGTCTCCTCTGGGAAGGATACTTGATGAGATTTTTTTTTTCTAGGGAGATCTAGGGACAATTCCGGCGGACAACGGGGACAAAGGAATGCGCCTTGTATCCCCATAGCTAAGGCGGCGCGGAGTTGATAAAAGTTTTCTATTGCCATGAAGCTGAAAACTTGTCCCTATTTTCTCCTACTGCAGTGTACAAATTCCTGTTATCATTCTAAAATGTGCTACACTTAAACTGGGACAAGAGGTTATTTATGGATAAGCTTGCGAGAGACAACGAGGAGAAACTCATTGCACGCAGCCAGCAGGGAGATATCAGTGCATTCAATCAATTAGTCTTGTGCCACCAGCAAGTCGTCTATAATACGGTCTTCCGCATACTCGGTGATTACGATACTGCAGCTGATGTGACACAAGAGGCATTTATCTCGGCCTTTCGAGCAATTCATACGTATCGTGGGAAGTCCCTATTCCGTACTTGGCTATTGCGTATCAGCACAAATCTAGCCTGTGATCATTGGCGACGTGTCCAGCGTCATCCATCAGAGTCATTGGAAGCCATCGCTGATGAGGAAGAATCACACACTTCCCCCCTCATAGAAGCCCTGGCACAAACAGGGCCAGACAGCAACCCTGAGGAAAACTTACTTACTCAGGAACTCCAGCAATTGATTCAGCGCGGGCTACAGGAACTCTCGCTTGACCAGCGTACTGTTATCGTGCTGTGCGATATTGAGGGTCTCTCTTACGAAGAAATCGCTCAGACTACCCAAACAACATTGGGGACCGTCCGCTCACGCCTCTCGCGGGCTCGAGCTCGCTTACGCCTTTATCTGTCACAACATAAGGAACTTTTGCCACGTCCATATCGTCCTTCTAGTAGAACGGACACAAATTGAGACCATCACGGAGGAGACCCGTGTCACAATATAATTCGCATCTGACAACCGAACAGATGTCTGCCTTCCTGGATCAACAGCTTTCTGCACAGGAGCAGTCTACAAGCCAGGCACACCTGAACACTTGTGAACTCTGTCAACAACAGCTGGCAGAGTTGCAGCAGACTGTCCTATTGCTACATGCATTACCACGAGCCTCACTGCCTCGATCATTTGTATTGCCTGTCGAATCGATGATACAGAGCGAAGGTGTAGCTGGAGAAGAGGATGCCACACTAAAAATAGCAAGACAAGCACACAATCGCATATTGGTATTACCCAGCTATGTCCGCACAACAATGCGCATTGCAAGCACGCTCGTGGCTGTTCTAGGACTATTCTTCATACTCTCCGGGCTCCTAGCAATGGTATCAGGAACCTCCCACGTATCTACTTCTCTTGAGATAAGCACAAAAGCCCGAGTAGCAAATTCATCATCAGATACTCATCAACCACAGCCGCTTGCAGGAGCAGCAGTAGCTCCTTCATCAAATACCTCTCAACCACAGTTATTTGCAGGAGGAGCAGCAGCTCCTTCACCAAATGTCCATCAATCACCACTACCTTCAGGAAGAGCAGCAAACACACAAAATTTAGGTCTTTCTCCAAATACCTCTCAACTACAGCCACCCATGTCTCCCATCACACCCTTCTTTGACCTAGGTACACCGGAGGGACACCTAAGCATTGGGCTGCTGCTCTTAATTGCTGGGATCGTGAGCGTTACGTTATTCACCAGGTTAGGTAAACAAGGACAGCAAGAACAATCACAGTAATAGAGATAGGAAAACACCGATGAGCAATTCCTTGGCACTGATTCCTCCAGCCATAAATGTCATTGTGACGGGTCTACTGGCAGGCATTATCTTGCGACAATATATCAATCGCCATCGTATCTACCAACTCTACTGGTCCATCGCCCTCTGTATGGCATTCTTGGCTACCCTGGCCTATATCTGCCTGCTGCTGGTACAGCCTACCAGCAATGTTGGGATTATTTGTTTCCGTATTTACTACACACTCGGCGCAACGGTTATGCCTTCCTGGCTCGGCCTTGGCAGTATGGCTCTGGTCAGCAATCGATATATCACACGCACCTGCTTTATTGTTCTATCTATTTTAAGCATAATAGCTTCTTTTCTTGTATTTACTGCTAATATCAACATGGAGAAATTAAGTCATATTGCAGGTACTGCAGGTGCGGGGACACTACAACCAGGAGAATGGTTAAACGCAACCATTCTTCTGAATAGCTTGGGGGTCATGGCAGTAGCCGGGGTCGCACTCTACTCTGGGTGGAAGCTGATACGCCACCAGACCAACATGGCAGGACTGCGTACAAGCTCTATCCTATTGGCCAACATCTTCATCTTCACAGGTGCAATCCTGAACGGCGTTGCAGGTAGCCTTGCACGCTTCCTGGGACTGGAGAATATGTTCTGGCTGATTATGGCTTTAGGGTGGATCGTCCTCTTCATCGGCGTCCTGCTTGCCAGTAAACGTTCACACGCTACGAGGTCATCCAGTGAGACTGGGCAAGGAGCTGCTTATAACTAGCAAGAAAGCCTCTCATATTCCCATGCCCAAAGCCAGCGGTTTTACAGCACTTTTCTGATAAAAATGAGGCCTCTCAAAGAGAGAGGCCTCATAAGCATGCCACGCACCTTGTACGTACATGAAAACCACTTAGCCAGTAGCTGGCAACTCGCCGAGTGTGACCTTTAATGTCATTGGTTGATCGCCGCGATAGATACTGACGGAGACCCTATTACCCGGAGATTGCGCAGCCAACAGATCTCCTAGTGAAGACTCATCATCTACTTCCTTGCCATTTATCGCTACAATCACATCCCCTTCCTGTAATCCAGCTTTTTCAGCTGGCCCATTGTCGGTTAGACCAGTAATATACACGCCATAATCAACAGAGAGATTATCCGAGGCATCAACCTCGTTACTAGTTGTCCCCAATGCCGCCCGGCCAGTATGTGTCACACTACCATCCTGGACGATCTGAGGCACGACCAGTTTTACCTGATTGATCGGAATAGCAAAACCAACACCATTGACAGGACGGAACCGGGAATCAACTGCCATCAGTGTGGAAATACCAATCACATTTCCCTGCAAGTCAACCAAGGCCCCACCACCACTGCCCTGATTGATGGGTGCATCAGTCTGAATAGTATTGGGGATCATTGGCGCATTATCCTTATCAGATTCACTACTATCAACCTCAGAGCGACCCAGAGCGCTAATAATGCCATGAGTCACAGTCTCCTTCAATCCTAGTGGGTTACCGATTGCCAGTACATCCTGCCCTGCCTGAAGTTTCGACGAGTCACCTAACGTTGCTACAACTATGTTTGCAGGCGGATTAATTTGCAACACAGCCAGATCATCCATTGGATCAGTTCCCGTCACCTGGACATTTTCTATTTTGTTGCCATCAGCAAACACTACCTCTATCAATTCGCCTTGCTGGACCACGTGGTTATTGGTCACAATATGGCCCTGTTTATCCACTATGACCCCCGAAGCATGGTCAACTCGCTCCCCCCACCCAAACACCGATGTCACATTCACCTGTACAACTGCAGGTCCGACTTTTGCAATGGCAGCTTCACGTGCTGCCTCGATATTATTTGAATTGGCACCAGGCAGCAATGCCGCTAAAGAAGCGCCAGCATTTTTACTAAACGTCCAACCCGCAAAGAGGCCGACTCCGAAGACTGACGCAATTACCATAGTGAGAGCCAGAATGGCTATGCTCTGTGACCCACGCGCTGACGATCTCACCGATGGTGCGACAGAGAGCTTACCAGAAGTATTCCACAGAGGAGGACTTTCCTGCCAAGCTGTTTGCACAGGCTCCTCTTGTAGGGATTGATAATATTGCGCCTCAGGCCAGTATCTATTCTCCTCCCGTATTGACTGAAGAGGCCGTCCTTCCTCTTGATATAGCTCTTTCTCAGGACCCTGCCATGGTGTCTGTGATACAGATTGAAAAGGCCCTCTTGACTGATCATTGGCATCTGAATGAAGCATCCTGCCATTCTCCTTCTGATCCACCAGATCTCGCTATTTTTGACATCATTACAGCTACAAAAGTTCAACTCGTTAACACTTACAGCGGTCTTGGGAAAGATTAAGTCTACAGGTATCCCACAGCTCTTCAAAAGTCTGCCACGAACCTTTGTTGAAAGAACGAGTGCCAGGACTGCTCTTGCTAGTCATACTCAGCAGCAACCTTCCGCCGAGTCTATTGTAATAGAAGTTTGCACGTTTCTCTAGGGGGAAAGAGGGACAGTTCTCGAGTGCAGGTCAAAGTTTTGCAAGATGCTACCAGGTGACAGCGGTGACAGCAAACGCGACACCCTTTGGGTGTCGCGTCTGTGGATGGCGGGAACAAGGCCAAGCTTAGCCAGCCTGCAACTCGCCGAGTGTGACATTAAAAGTCAGCTGTTGAGCGCCACGATAGACACTAACAGAGACCTTATCGCCTGGAGCTTTCGTAGCCAGCACATCTTCTAGTGAAGCATCATTATCTATTCTCTTGCCATCTATTGCCACAATCACATCCCCTTGCTGCAATCCGACCTGTGCAGATGGCCCACCACTCTGCACTCCAGCAACATACACGCCATGATCAACAGAGAGACTCTCCCAGGCTTGTAGACGAGGATCAACGTCGTTAGGAGTTATCCCCAATGTCGCCCGGCCAGTATGTGTTACACTACCATTCTGTATGATCTGCGGCACAATCAGTTTTACCTGATTGATCCGAATAGCAAAGCCAACACCACTGGCAGGAGCATTGAACTGGGGATCAATTGCCGCCAATGTCGGAATACCAATTACATTTCCCTGCAAGTCAGCCAGAGCCCCCCCACTATTGCCCGGATTGATGGGTGCATCGGTTTGAATGGTATTAGGGATGGTTACATTAGTCGTGTCTTCAGGCACACTACGACCCAACGCACTGATGATGCCATGAGTTACAGTTTCGGTAATTCCCAACGGGTTACCGATTACCAGTACATCCTCTCCTACCTGCAGCTTCGACGAGTCACCTAACGTTGCTACAACCATGTTTGTCGGTGGGGTAACTTTCAACACTGCTAGATCATCATTTGAATCAGCTCCCGCTACTCGGACGTTTTCTATTTTGTTACCATCGGCAAACACCACCTCTATTGATCCGCTTCCCTGGACTACATGATTATTGGTTACAATATAGCCTCTTTTATCTACTACAACTCCTGAACCGCTCTGGATTCCCGATTCTCCCCTTCTACCTATTACTGTTGCATTTACTTGCACAACTGCAGGTTTAACTTTCGCAATGGCCGCCTCACGCACTGTCTCGATATTGTTACCAGTCAGAGGAGGGACTGTGACTTGCGAATTCGTACCAGACTGCAACGAGGGCACGGGATTGGCAGTTATGTCACCGCTTCTACTAAACCCCCAACCTGCGAAGAGGCCGACCCCGAAGACTGCAGCAATCACCAACGCAAGAGCCAGAATGGATGCGGTGCGCAACCCACGAGCTACGGGTTTCACCGATGGCCCTACAACTAGCTTACCAGGAGGATTCCACTGAGGAGGATACTCTTGATAAGCTACTTGTGCGGGACCTTCTCCTGGTAATGCCCCAGGCTGGTATGTGCCCTCCTCTAGCTGATAAGGTCGCTTTTCCTCAGTAGGCGGCCGGGGAGTCTGCGGCACAGGGGGATACGGTAGCTTTGATTGATCATTAGCGTCTGGACGGAACATTTTGCCATCCTCCTTACTAAACTAATGCACTAGATTTCACCATTATTATCACTATAAGTTCACTTCATTAATACGCAGTATTGTGTTACGCAGATAGATATCCTGCAAACACTCTTGCAAACACTCTTGCACATCTATATAATAGCTCTAGAAGGATGAAAAATCTTTGAGAGATTTGTAAAGATTCTGTATAAAAATCGGGTTCAGCAAAGGCCATACAATACGTACAACGAAAGGAGGCGGCGTTTTTTCACCATGCCCTTCAGGCAGGACATCTACGCCGCGTTATAGTGAGCAAAGAGCACACCGAGTTAACATCACAGGAGGCTATTGCACAACTCCGATATCAGGCACACGAACACCTACAAGCTAGGCAATGGTCCCAGGCCAGGGAGGCATTTTTGGCGCTTCTCACATACAATGCCCAGGACGAAGACGCTTTACTCGGTGTCGCAGCCTCACTCGACGGTCTCAATAGCTTTGAGCTACTCTATGATATAGCACAACGTCTCCTTGAGATCAACCCTAACTCTGCGCCAGCACTAGCGTATAAAGCACGTGCCTTACAAAAGATGGAGCGTATCTCGGAAGCCACTATTGCCAATGATCAGGCTCTCTTACTCGATACCAACCTCGGTCTGGCATGGATCAACCGCTGCGGGCTTCAACTCTTGCAAGGGAAATTACCAGAGGCATTACGCAATTCTTACCGCGCAGTTGAGCTTGCTCCAAACGATGCCAGAGGCTGGGCGAATAAGGGCGTTGCCCTGCTCAATTTTAATCGTCTTGACGAAGCTCTGGAGGCTCTTGACCAGAGCCTAGCGCTAGACGGAGCCCAACTTTTTGCGATCCAGATAAAATGCGAGATTTTCTGCCGCATTGGACGTATGCGTGAAGTAGTCCCATTGGTTCAACGAGCTCTAGAGTTAAACCCGATCGATATTACCTCGCTGACACAGGGCATTCAGGCATTACGCACACTGGAAATGTTCGACTCCTTACAAGAGTTAACAAAGCACCTAATCAAAATTATGCCCGATAACCTCTTCGCCTGGGAAAACTATATGCGTAGCCTACGAGGTCTGGGCAAGTTCGAAGAGGCAATTGAAGCACTCGATCGCGTTATTGAGCTGGACCCTGACGATGTCCGCTTCTGGACAATGAAAGCTGACACCCTCTATCGCCTGGAGCGCTATCGCGAAGCGGCCAGCATTGCTGAACGCGCCCGACGGATCGATTCTGAGTACCCGCCTGCACATCGCATTCACGAAAAAGCCTTGAGATCGATGTATCAGCGCAAAGAAAAGAGAAAAAGGTAGTAACTACTCAGGCTCCTTTCTGTCTTCTCACTGCCTCCGGCAGTTCCCACGCAGGTGGCGAGGTGACCTGAAGAGTTACAAAAGGTAAGCAAAAAAGGCCTGATCAGGAATTAAAGGCAATTTGACAGAATAGGTAGGACTATATCATCTTTTCTGCTTAACAGAGGTGAGCGCAAATGTTCAACGACAACGACACGAATGCGTCGCTGATGCTGCTCATAGCGGGCAAGATCATCAGACTGTAGTCCAGTAGCTTCGACCCACTTCATCAAAGGCTTCATACCAATCGGCGGATGAGCAAACGAGATCCAAACATCCATATCCCATTTCTCCGGACGTGGAATATCTAGCAGGACCTCGTAGTCCGCAATCTCCATTTCCAGAGCTTTTGCCAGTTCAGCTGCCAGCTTTTGCTCAACACGCCGCCGCCGCTGCACATCCCAGAAAAGTGCTTCTAGCCGACGGAAGAAACTTCCGGCAGCTGGACTAACCTCCAATACGACCTTATAAGGGCGACGCATGTTCAAGTCAGCAGCCAAGGAACGCGAACTGACAGGCATCTGCTCATTTGCCAATAGAACGAGCAGAGCCTCATCTGTCAGCCCAACCAGTTGTTCCGCTTGGAGGGTTTCGGCCACGAGCGCCTCATAAACAGCGCATATGAGCATGACCTGCAACGCCCGGCTAGTATGATGCCAGTAGATATTATCGAACATCTCCTGTCGAGCATGCAGTAGCGAATGCAATGGGCTAATGCCTTTGTGCGTTACAACGATACAGCGTTCCCCCTGCACATCATCATGTACACGTAGCGCTCCCAGCAGACGGGCAACATCCACACCACCGTAGGGCACATTACAAGCACGCGCATCACGAGGCAAATAATCCAGCTTATCGACATCCAATGCCCCACTCAACAGAGAACTCAACAGTTTATCACCGGGCGATAACGCTTTAGTGAGAGGAGGATCAATCACATCAGCCACTCGTTCAGGTGAGAGCCGATAATCTCGCTCTAGGATCGTTGCGACCTCACTCTTCTCAATAATTGAGCGCCCCACCCTCTCATGACTCAGAATCGGAGAACCGAGATCTTCAATTGTATGAGAAAAAGGATAGTGCCCGATATCATGTAAAAGGGCTGCTACGAGCATAGTCTGAATACTACTCTTGGCTATCCCATTGAGTCCACCCTCGTCGCCACGCGAAAGTAATGCATGTAGAGCACGTACCATCAAGTGATAACAACCCAGACTATGCTCATAGCGCGTATGCGTTGCACCAGGCCAGATGCGATAGACAAAACCAAGTTGCTTCACCTGTTGCAGACGCAGAAACGCTGGTGTATTAATGAGTTTCAATTCGCGCAACCCCAGAGGTATCAGGTCATACAAACTATCGCGCACAATGCTTACCGGCTGTTCATCGGGCAGGAGCGGATAGCCAGTCTCATCCTCCCAGGTAGGCCGTGTACTCATTTGCACGATGGTCTCAGAAATGTGAGAGCTGGCCCGATCCTGCGATTGGCTCTCAATGGAAGTCCCATTGGTCTGCTTTTCAGGCATGTTCATAAATAGCTACGACTACTACTACGGCTACTGAAGTTACCGACCAGATGAGGTGCAATACCCTCTTTTTCCAGAGCATTACGCAGTTCACGTAGATCTGTATCGCCGTTGACAGCAAGCATAAAGGGGGCTAGCAGGCGGATACCAAAGCCCTGAAATTTGGGGGAAGCACACAGCTGAGCTATAATCTCTTCGCTCGACACCTCAAGCAACAGAACCTGCGAAACACGTGTCTCTTTGTACTGCCGAGCCCAATCTCGTAGCGTGTAAACGACGTTCTGGGGCAGTTCTTTCTGGCTGTGTTCCTCTAGAACTTGAATAATCTGCTCAATATTGTAACCAGCTGCCATGCCACGCAATAGCGATGCTCGCGTCAGTGTCAAACGGCTGGCGACACCAATCTGATTGACTTGAGTAAAAGGGAGTATACCGTATAACGTGGGCAGGTGAGGCTGCAAGAGCAATAGTTCGAAGCTAGGTTGTACGATCAGGAAGCGTTGACTGCCTTTTTCGTTATTAGTCTGTTCGCTGGCCTGGGTATTCTGTCCATCTGTTGAGAACAAGGTCGCAGTCAGTTCAGAGAGCATGAACATACTGGGATTGTGATATTGTCCCTGAGTAGGAGCAGTCTCATAGCCTACAGCGACGAGCCCTAGATCGCGCAGTGTGCTATCAAGCATACCAATATAAATCTCTGCATCACTTCTCATCCATTTCAGGCGGCCATCTTTGCCCTTTTGTGCTTTACTTAGTGCTGGACGGCGCATTGCCCCAGGATTGTTCTCCCATAGCTCTTCAACTAACGCGTCGACTTTGTACCACTTACCCGGTACACATGCACGCAACTGATCTAACAAGGCTTGACGACCCTTGTGTACATCTATAGAATAATAGTACGAGTACGAGTCCAGGGGATCAAACTTTGCTCCGACCACATCTGTAATCTGCTCGTTATGAGTCCATTCCTTAAGTAAGTGTTCCATCTGCTCAGCTACATCCAGACGGGACCAAGCTACTATTTGCGGACCAAGCTCAAGGCACGGTTTCATATCGCTAAAAGGCGGCTTGCTGACTTGCAGGATACGCATGTTGATCAGCAGATCAAAGACCATGTCGGTATAACTATCGCTGCCATCATGGGTGAAACGAGGCTCTCCTTTGAGTTGCGGGCGCAGCTTATTGACAATGCGCTTGGGAATATGCCCAGCTTGTGTCGGTTCAATTTTCTGCTGATAAACCGCGTTAATGATTACAGCTATGTCATAAATTATCACTGGCTCGGCAGCATGCTCAGTTGGCGGCGCAGAGTCGAGTATCTCTAGCATTCCATACTACTCCTCAGGTTGATATTGTTCGAGATAACGGATAACTTCGCGTGTAAGCTGACTAGGTGTAGAGGCTCCAGCAGTAACAGCAATGCGCTTCTTGCCTTTGAGCCATTGTGGGTCCAATTGCGATAGGTCTTCGATGCGCCGCGCCGGAACGTTGGCCAGTTCTTCAGAGACTTGCACCAGACGATTGGTATTGTTGCTGCGTGGGTCGCCAACGACGATAGTCAGGTCCGCACCTCTAGCCTGCTCCGCAACAGCCTCCTGACGTGTCTGAGTAGCAGCACAGATGTCGACATGGATTTCGGCATGCGGGTAACGCTGTTTAATATACGCGATGATGCGATGGGTATCCCACTGAGAGAGCGTGGTCTGGGTAGAGACCGCGATTTTTCGCTCTTGCTCTGGAGTCAGTTGCGATGCATCAACATCCGCTTCAGCCTCGATGAGGCTAACGTGACCGGGGATCTCCCCAATTACCCCTTCCGGTTCGGGATGTCCTTTCTTGCCGATGTAGAGGATGTAATAGCCCTGGGAAACGAGATCGATAACCAGTTCGTGCGTTTTAGTCACATCGGGGCAGGTAGCGTCAATGCAAGTGAGACCGCGTTCCTTGGCACGGCGTTTGACCTCAGGAGAGACACCGTGCGCAGTGAAAATAACGGTGCCTTCCTTGACTTCTTCAAGAATCATAGCCCGGTCGGGACCATCCAGGGTAATAATACCCATACTGCTGAATTCGTCGATAGCATGACGGTTATGGATAATCTGTCCAATAATATGAATTGGGCGAGGCAGCGTTGGGTCCTTAGCAGCTTTACGGGCCAGAGTGAGAGCGTCAACGACACCATAGCAGTAGCCACGCGGCGATATTTTAATTACCTCCATTTGGGTTCTTTTTCCTTGAATAACTCCATCATCTAATATGATCATAAATCCAGATGGGTGTGATGTCAAGCACTTTTGTCAGTTGTCGACAGCATCCGGCGGAAATCTTCTGGCGTATAGAGGCAAACTGCAGGCAATAGACCAGCTACCTCCTCGACGGAGGGAAATGGCGCAAGGTCAAAAATCAACAAGGGCGAGCGCCGCCCGATACACCCCTGTGCAATACTAGCAGCTGTTAATAGAGGCACCGCCTGTTGTGCCTCAGATGACGAAAGTGCAGGCATACTGATCACAAGCTGTACATCAGGAAGAAGAAGAGGAAGTCTAGCAGGTGTATCTTCTTGAAAAATATTTTTCATACACACCCGCCGCAAAACCTGCAAGTATGGATAACACCGCTCTTCTGGACCGATTAATAACGCTGAACGTCCTTGCAGAGTGCCAAGGCAGGCATCTGCGATAGAGACAACTTCCGAGACAATATCACGCATTGACCATAATGCCTTCCCTAAAAACAATAACCTTTACTGTAAAACAGAGCCTGCTTTCCATAGCCACCCTATTGTTTATTATTAATACTAGAGCAAAAAAGTACTCAGGTGCCATCAGGTATACGCTGTATTTTTTCTAAGCGAGGGTCCATTAGCGACAGTTGACGCTTGCCCTCTTCAGTGCTAAAATATATCCTAGTGAACAGGTCGGATTAATTGCGTATGTTTGGAGATAAACAAGAAGGCAGAGATGCATAATGTTGCGCGTATCTACAAAAGGTGAATATGGTGTTCGGATCATGGTCGATCTGGCCCGTCACTACGATGGCCGCCATCGATCTCTCACAGATATTTCGCAGGCGGAGATGTTACCGCTCGCATACCTGGAGCAACTGGTGAAACTGCTTCGTGAAGCTGAGCCTCCTCTGGTAATCAGTACACGGGGTGCTCACGGGGGCTACAAGTTGAGTCGCAACCCGGCACAGATTACAATGGGAGAAGTTGTCCGTGCTCTGGAAGGGCCAATTTCTCCTATGATCTGCGCGACGGAAGGCGAGATGGTGCAGATCTGCAATTTCCTTGACTCATGCAAAACAAAATATCTCTGGGCACGTGTGCGAGACGCTGTTGCTCAAACTCTCGACTCTATTACATTGGCAGATCTGGTGGCAGTGTCGGAAGATCAACACACTTCCACTCATTTCATTGCACTTTCTAATATTCATGTGGGTACAACCCTTAAGGGAGAGCACCTTGACACACAGGCAGCAATATTGCCCGGCAGCACTCCGGCAGGCTAACTGGTTGGTAAGTACTCAGGTACTAATTGAACTGATCAACACCTAAAGGTGCACAGCGGTAAATCGCGCCGTGCCCCCTTTGGGGTGTCATCTTTAGGTGATCACCATCGGTAGGAGCCCCAGTATTACTATCAATACTTCGCGCCCGCCCTACCTCATATAAAAGGAAGGTATGTCTGGATCTATGACATCTGAACTTGTAATTAAAAATCTTCATGCCAATATTGAAGGCAAGCCAATCCTGCGCGGTGTGGACCTAACCGTTAAGCAGGGCGAGATCCATGCACTGATGGGTCCCAATGGTTCGGGCAAAAGCACGTTGGCAAACGTCATTATGGGTAACCCAAAATATGAAGTTACCGAAGGTGAGATCTGGTTTAAGGGTGAGAATATTCTGGAGTATTCACCGGATCGCCGCGCACGTATGCGATTGTTCCTGGCATTCCAATACCCTATGTCTGTCTCCGGCGTGAGCGTGGCCAACTTCCTGCGCCGTGCACTAGAGGCTGTGCGCGAAGGCAATAAGACCCTTGAAGAGGGCGAGAACCCTTCCGGCAAGATGACCAAGCGTAAGACTATTCCTCCCGGAGAGTTCCGTAAACTCCTGCAAGAGAAGATGCGCCTGCTCAAAGTCGATAATAGCTTTATTAACCGCTCAATCAATGATGGCTTCTCTGGCGGTGAGAAGAAGCGTGCGGAGATCCTGCAGATGGCACTGCTGGAGCCCGAAATTGCTCTGATGGATGAGACCGACTCCGGCCTGGATATCGACGCATTACGTATCGTCTCTGAGAGTGTCAATGCATTGACGGGCCCCAACCTGGGTATTTTGCTGATCACCCACTACCAGCGCATGCTCAACTACATCACGCCCGATTATGTCCATGTGATGTTTAATGGTCGTGTCGTTAAATCGGGAGGCAAAGAACTGGCACTTGAATTGGAAGAGAAAGGCTATGAATGGCTCAAGCCTGCAGACGAAGAGAGTGGAGTGAGTGCCGATGTCTGAATCTAAAGTTTTGGCTCCTGGGTTCTCTCGGGCTACAGTAGAGGAATTGTCACGTCTGAAGGGTGAACCCGATTGGCTGCTCCAGTTGCGCTTGCATGCCTGGGAGACCTATGAAAATACTCCAGCTTCATTGGGTCGTCGCGGTGATCTGGGCACACATCGGACCGTTGCCAATTTCAAGTTCCAGAACTTGAACTCGTTTACCCAGTCCAGCACAGCTCTACCTAGCACTATCGAGCAGTCGTTAGAATCAGCGCTAGTTAACGAACGTTCAGGCTTGCTAGTCCAACTCAATTCCAGTGTTGTACGCTGCGAATTGCGCGAGGATCTCAAGCAGCAGGGCGTGATCCTGACCGACCTGGATACGGCTGTGCATGAGTATCCTGAACTGATACAGAAATATTTTATGACTGAGTGTGTGCCAGCAGCAACCAGCAAGTATACAGCACTGCACGCAGCTTTCTGGACTGGTGGTTTCTTCTTATACGTGCCACAGGGTATCGAGATTGAAGAGCCAATCTTGGCCCAAGTCTGGCTGAACACACCTCTGTCTGCTAGCTTCTCGCATACCCTGATTATTGCGGAACCGCAAAGCAGTGTACGCTTCGTTCAGGAATACAATTCGCTCGTGGCAGGCGACGATCCCGCTCTACTGAGTGATGTGGTTGAAGTCTTTGCTAACCGTGAAGCACGAGTTGAGTTCAGCAATGTGCAGGATCTCGGTCAGAACGTCTGGAACATTGCGAATAAGAATGCCGTCCATCAGAATGATAGCAGTGTAACCTTTGTGATCGCCGACCTGGGTAGCGCAGTCAATCTAGAAACCATCGGTGCTGGTCTACAGGGGAATGGCACTGCGGCAGAACTGGTTGGTGTCTTCTTCACCGATCATAACCAACGTTATGCAATTAATTCTCTATCAGACCATATTGGCCTCTCGACCAACGCTGAGACTTTGGTCAAAGGCGTGCTTACCGACGAGTCGAGAGTAGAGTTCGATGGCATGATCCGCATACGTCCAAAAGCCCAGCAGACAGCCTCGTTTCTGTCAGCACATGGTCTGCTACTGAGCAAGAAGGCACGCGGTGAGTTCATTCCCGGTCTGGAGATCGCTGCGAATGAGGTCAGTGCCAGCCACGGTGCCACCTCTGGTCAGATTGATGAGGACCAACTCTTCTACCTGATGGTACGTGGTATTCAGCGTCCTGAGGCTGAGCGCATCATTGTACAGGGCTTCTTTGAGCCAGTACTGCAGCGTATCCCGGTAGAGCACCTGCGAACCCGTCTGCGCCGCAGCATTGTGCGTCGTATGAGTGGTGGCTACGAGACGGAGGCCGATACCTGGATTGATGCCCAGGAGCGCTGGGAGATCGAAGGTGTCGACGAGGTTGCAATCCACTTGGATGATAGCACCAGGGAAAATGAAGATATCAAGCTCACGGAGTATTAAGAAACTCACATTCCCTCTTATGGAGGGAGAAACCGGCATTATAGAATTGCAGATGAATGTCACTTGTGCTATACTTCTCCTATTCTAATATTAACATTTCAGAAATGGGGGAAGATAGCATTGGTAGATTCGACACAAAATGATCCACAGCCGTACGATAGTCTTGTAAAGCATCTTTTTCGCAGTGAGGCGAACAAAATTGTTCCACTCCTGTTACAAGGAGCAGAACTGATCAGTCATAAAAATGTTGAAATTAATCGTAGCACCTTAAGAGTGGACTTGGCACTCAAAATTCGTTACTGGACAGAGTTAGCTATTCTCCACTTCGAGGCACAAAGCGATGAGGATGAGCATATGGAGAGGCGCATGAGCATCTACAATGCTGGTCTGCACAGCACATATGGGCTACCAGTTATCTCCATCCTGCTCTACCTGTTCAAGTGTGCAACAGTGGAACCGCCCTATCATGTGACATGCGCAGGCCGCAAATGCTCATCATGCTACTACGATGTGATTTGTCTATGGGAAGTGGACCCACAGCCATACATCGATCAGCATACTGTTCCGCTCTATGTATTGTTGCCCGGCATGAAGGACCCATCAGTTGCTCTTCTCAAACGAGCGATCAAGGAGATTTGGGAGGATTATGACGAGCGACGTGCCATAGATCGGCTTAGTCAGTTCGGCGTTATGCTCAAACGGACAACCACCGTTTCAGAATCAAATAAGCAAAAGATCCAGGAGGAACTCAGCATGTATACACGATATCAGAAATTCCTGATCCAAAATCCTGACGTCGAGCGGATTGCAAAACAAAAGGAGATGGAAGGCAAGATTGAGAGCAAAGTCGAATCGATCTTGAATATCTTAGACATCCGTTTTTCGAATGACATGCTCATAGATCTTGCTAAACAGGCCCTTGGCTGCATTCACGATATTGAGGTGCTTGGCCAGCTTGAACGTGAGGCTCTTCAATCTCCAGATGAACAAGATATTCATAGACGGTTAGGCAAGTATCTAACTCAAAATGAAACAGAAAGTAATATGGAAGGCGAAGAGGAATAGCAAGGTCTAATTTCTTGGTCAGAGAAAGAACGCAAAAACGGAAATGACATTTGATGATACATTATCTACAATACAAACAAAACATGCTATGCGCTCCACTGAGGAGATTCGCAAGGACTTCCCCATCCTATCTCGCCAAGTACATGATAAGCCGCTGGTATACCTGGATAGTACTGCGAGTTCGCAAAAACCCACAGTCGTGATTGAAACGATGGAACAGTACTACCGAACCTACAATGCTAATATTCATCGCGGCGTCTACCAGATAAGTGAAGAGGCTACTGCAGCGATGGATAAGGCACGCGTGAAGATCGCTCGTTTCATCAATGCACGCCAGAGCAAGCAAGTCATTTTCACGCGCAACACCACCGAGAGCATTAACCTTGTGGCCTATAGCTGGGGAGCAGAGAATATTCATGCTGGTGATCTGATTGTGCTGACCGAGATGGAGCACCATAGCAATCTCGTTCCCTGGCAACTCCTGGCCCAGCGCACTGGTGCTCACCTAGAGTTTATCCCCGTGACTGATGATGGCCTGTTGCGCCTGGACATTTATGAACAGCTTTTGCAGCAGCAGCCAAAACTGGTTGCCTTTACCCACATGTCTAATGTCCTGGGAACGATAAATCCTGCCAAGGAGATGATCGCACAAGCACATGCTGCAGGAGCAATCGTGCTGCTGGACGCAGCACAGAGCGTGCCCCACTTACCAGTCGATGTACAGGATCTTGATGTCGATTTTCTGGCCTTCAGCGGGCATAAGATGCTAGGTCCCACAGGTATCGGTGTCCTTTATGGCAAGCGAGCATTGCTAGAAGCCATGCCACCCTTTATGGGCGGCGGCGACATGATCCGCACGGTACATCTGCGCGAGTCCACCTGGAACGATCTGCCGTGGAAATTTGAGGCCGGAACTCCTGCAATTGCAGAGGCTATCGGCTTCGGAGTTGCAGTGGACTATCTGAGTGAGTTAGCAATGCCTGCGGTACAACAACACGAGCGCGAAATAACGAGCTATGCCTTGGAGCAGCTACAGGCAATTTCTGGCTTGAAAATCTACGGGCCCGATGCCAGCCAACGTGGTGGTGTAATCTCCTTCACCCTAGATGACATCCACCCGCACGATCTAGCCTCGATCTTGGACCAAGAAGTGGGTGTAGCAATCCGCGCTGGCCATCATTGCGCTCAGCCATTGATGGAGCGCTTTGGGTTAGCCGCAACGGCTCGTGCTAGCTTCTATCTCTATACTCTACCAGAAGAAATTGATATACTGGTGCAGGGATTGTACAAGGCACAACAGATCTTTCATTTCTAGTGCCATGTTCTATTGGTGAGGTTATACTAACTATGTCTATGGACTATCGTGAATATATACTGGATCACTATCGTGATCCACGCAACTACGGGGAACTGGAGTATCCCGATGTGCACTGCGAGGACTTTAATCCGCTATGCGGCGATCAGCTTGCTATGGACCTGCAAGTCGAGAGCGATCGTGTGACGGCAGTGCGCTTCCGAGGGCGAGGTTGCGCAATCAGTCAGGCAGCAGCTTCGATGCTCACTGAAATGATCGACGGCAAGACCGTGCAAGAGGTAATTGCGTTGGGGAAAGACGATGTCCTGGAGGCACTGGGTATCCCCATAAGTCCGGCACGCACAAAATGTGCATTTCTCTCTCTACGGGTACTACACCGTGGTCTTGCTCTTGCAGGTCTTGAGAAGCCTGTGGAAGATGACGAGGAATAATTTTTTAACTGGAAGTCAAATTTTGACAGAATTTATTAAAGTTGCGGAATTGCACGAAGTAGACGAAGGCACGCTTTTCTCTACAGAGGTAGATGGGGAGCCTATCTGCCTTACAAAAATTGATGGCAATGTCTATGCCTTTACTGATAACTGTACCCACATTAGTGGTCCCCTCAACGAAGGTGAACTGGAGGGCTGCACAGTCACCTGCCCCTGGCACGGCGCTGAATTTGATGTGCGTACTGGCAAAGTCCTACGTGGTCCCGCACGCCAAGATCTTGCTACCTATCCAGTGAAGATCGAGGATGGCGGGATTTATATCAGCGTGCCCACCGATTGATTTGAGTTCGGTTCTCTCAGTAGACCACAACGAGGAGTTGCATCAAAGTTCCCAGTGGCAGTACTTATTGTTACGGTAAGACACCTCGGATCTTGAGGGGTTGCAGCAATTAGTGGGAATCAATGCGCAAGCCTAGTCCTTCCGCCTTTCTTACCGCTTGTATACGGTTCTGCACGCCCAATTTGGAGAAGATATTGCTAACATGGCGTTTGACAGTGTCAACAGTAATCACCAACTCCTGCGCAATCTCCAAGTTGGATCCGCCGGATGCGAGCAACCGGAGAACCTGGAGTTCTCGCTTGCTTAAGGACTCTGGCAGAGCTTGGTCCTGGGTTTGCTCTTCTGCTCGTCCATATACCATACTCTTTTGCTGAAAGGTGGTAAGCAGCGTGTCCAGATAGAGAGTTAGCCCCTGCTTGAGGTTTTGCTTCCGCAGTTGCTGGAGGAGAGTCTCCATTGGCGCCCCTGCGTCCACAAAGCTACGGATGTAGCCCTGCGGCTCGGCCAGACGGATCGCCTCCGAGAGGGCATCGAGAGCCTGCGTCTCCTCCTGTTGCATCTGGAAGGCCAGGGCTCGCAGAAGCCACATCTCAATCACATGTCCCCAGCGCTTGCCCGCAGTTCCTCTCTCGAGTGCTGGCTCCAATCGTTGTAGAGCAAGGTCGGGCCGAGCTTGGGCTAAGAAGATTCGCACGCATGCCACCTCTTCCCGTTCGCGACCAAAGGGTGTGCCATACCGCTCTCCGATGTCGAGCTGTTGGACCCAGCGCCTAGCATGGTCTAGTTTCCCACAGGCTAGCCAGACCTTGACTTGGTCGACCGTCGTGAACAGAGAACGAATATGCATATAGAGATTCTGGTTCATGCGCGTGCCGATCTGTTGAAACTGCTCGAGGGCAGAATGTGCCTGATCGAAGTCTTTGCGCGACAGGTGGATACGTATCAGCACAGTATACCCGCAGAGTAAATAAACCAGCGATGACATCAATGGAGTCTGTTCGCATAGCTTGATGGCCTCTTGCACCATAGAGAGCGCGGCATCAAGCTCGTTCCGCTCGCGCAGAACCTCCGCTTGCCAGACCATGGGCCAGCCTACTACCCCGGACAAGACAAATTCTCTTGGCTCCCTCCCCAGCAGAATGGCTTCCTGGGACAACCTCTGGGCATCATGCAAGCGCCCTCCCCCTAGCATGTACTTGGCAGTGGTCCCCATCATAATGATAGCTCGAGCAGTCTGGCCTGTCGCTTGGGCAAGTGCGCCAGCTCGCAGGCCACTTTCGACAGCGGCTTCCACATCATTGGTAGAAGAAGCATAAGCGGCGATGAGTTGAGCAAAGGCAGCTTGGACGCGAATAGCGGAATTTTCTGGGGAGAGCAGGGCCAGAGCGTGTTCAGAGAGTGCGAGTGCTCCTCCTCCATCCCCGATATGGCTCCACAGGAAGGCACGCAGGGCGAAAACCTCCCCAAGCAGATCCTGCAACTTCTGCCGTGCTTGCAAAGTGTCTCTGGTGGATGAGTCCTCCTCTTGCGGAAACCTTGTAAGCGAAGCCGTCAGCATCGCTTCAGCTGCATTGAGCCAAGTCTGGAGCGTGGAATGTGGGGTAACAGTATGGAGCATCTGGGCACAGGCCAGACAGAAGCAAGGCCGGGAATATAGCAGGTCTGCTGGCAATTGCTCCAGCCACTGCCGCAGCAGGAACAGTACATGTTTGGCTGCTCCCCAAGTGTATGAGACCAATGGGAGGTGCTCGCGCTCGATGAGATCAGCCGCCCATTGCCACTCTTTAGCATGAAAGGCATGCAGGATAGCCTGGGTGACCCGATTGTGTTCGCCATACCAGAGGCTGGCACGGTGGTGCAAAATAGGCACCAGCTCAGGATGCATCTGCTCTAGTTGGTAATGCAGAGCCTCAGCAAAGAGGGCATGATAGCGATACCAGCACCGCTTGTTATCCAGAGACACCACAAATAAATTGGCCTCCTCGAGCCGTTTGAGCATCTGTTGACTGTCTTTTTGTTGCATGACGGCATCACACAGCGGTGCACTAAGCTGCTCAAGAATGCAGGTGTATAGTAAAAACCTTTGCACCTCTTCCGGCTGTCGTCGGAGCACCTCCTCGGTCAAATAGTCCAAGATATAGCGTTGGCTCCCGCTGACCTCTTGCGGCAAGGGGAGAGGATTAGCCTGCTCTGAGAGAGAAAGGCCGAGCAATTGCAGGCCCACCAACCAGCCCTCAGTACGAGTCGTCACTTGTTGGCTCATCCCACCAGAGAGCTGGATGCCCACGACTTGTTCAAAGAAAGCATCGGTCTCCTCGACCGTACAGCGCAACTGCTCGGTGCGCAGTTCGCATATCTGTCGATTTGCCCGCTGCAGTGAAAGTGGCAAAGGAGGATCAACGCGTGTAGCCAGGATGATATGCAATTGGGCAGGTGAATGCTCTATCAGATAAGCAAGGGTAGTATGCACCTCTTGCTTGGTGATCAGGTGATAGTCGTCCACGATTAGCAGATAGTGCTGATCACCGTCTGCCAGCAGATTGATCAGCGCTATCTGTAGGGACTTGAGGGATAAGGCTCGCCGGGCTTGGAATTGTGTCAGTAGTGGGGTAAAGCGTTCAGGTCGCTGCATCTGCAATGCGGAAAGGACATAGGTCCAGAAGAGTCGGGGATCATTGTCTTCCTCGTCAAGGGAGATCCAGCAAAGCCGATATTGGCTTCTAGACAGCGATTGACCCCAAGCTGCCAGTAGGGTGGTCTTGCCGAAGCCAGCAGGAGCAGAGACGAGAGTGAGAGGGCACGCAAGGCTCTCTTGAAGCAGAGCTGTCAGGCGAGGACGAGAGATGAGTGTGTGCGATACTCTGGGTACATAGAATTTAGTGGCCAGAAGTTGGTTCTCTATGGCCATCGATGTGTTAATAGAAAGCTCTTCTGTTGCTAAAGAGCTTTGGTCGTTTTCCAAGAAACAGATCCCTCCTCTGAAAAATAGCAGTCCCTACCAGCTTCATAGACAGTTGTGTGCTCCAAGCACATGACTATCTCCTTCACAAACACATCCTTCACTCCTATTCTAGCATAGATAGCAAGTTCTGCAAAGGAACATATATGATAGCAAAGTTACTCACATTTCAGGGATATAGGGGATCAACCCTTTGCGGAACACTTCCTCCTGGATCTCACGCGGCGCATGGCGCACATCCATGATAAGCCCATTGACCTCAAGCATCCAGATTAGTGGGTTCTTATCGACCATTGACGGGATCGTCCAATCCGGATCCATCGGATACATATCTAAGAGATCACGGATCTGCTTGGATTTCGTCTGCATTGTACTCGAACTGAGACCGAAGTAGTCCCATATCTGACTTGCTGGGATATGGGGCGTCTGGGATGCATCAAAGAGAAAGTTCACCATGCCTAGCGCATGAATGATACCACATGCCCAAGTGCTGGCTTTGTCCTGAATCAGTGGCGAAGGGCTTTTCCGACACAGCATCGTCGTCAACTGACGGCAGAGATGCATGTACTCATCATTCAAGTAGGCCTGACTGAAGGTATCAGTGAGCTGGGTGATCTCGTCGAACAGGGCTTGCATTTCTTCGGGAACCTTCTGCGATGTACTATGTCTAGGCATAGATACTCTCCTCTCAATACTAGTTGCATTGTATCAGCGCCAAACACAACAGATGATGGATTCGCTTGATAGGTGACTATCACTTATGCGAAAGCAGGAGGTTTGGCCGATATTCGTTTGCATAATGGCGTCCGACATGTGCGAACATTCGGGAGTAGTATAGCACCCTTTCTGGGTAAAACATATACCTGTTGTGGCCCCCGTCCCTCCGTCCCTTTGATCATTGTAAAATCGGCAGTGAGTATGGTAGACTGAAGAAGGCTTGTTTCTAGCAAACTTTGATGCTCGATCCCATTGCCAGGGCCCAGGTATATCCCAAATGAGAGGTTCCATGACAGCATGCTCTACCCCAGCATACACCAACGCAACGGATAAAGAAGGGAGGAAAAAAAACGTGATAGAAGCAAATACAACCGCAGAGAAAATTCACGCAGCTTTCGATGCCATGAGTCAGCGCCACACACGCCCACGTCGGCTCATCGAAGAACGTGTGATTGAATTGGCGAAAAGTGGCGCCAACTTCACCATTGATGATCTCTGGCAAGGCATACGCGAGATAGAGCCACGCTTAGGCCGGGCAACTGTTTATCGCGCCGTCGAAACACTGGTCAATCTGGGCTTGCTCAATCGGGTTGAGTTTGCAGATGGTACCCACCATTACCGCGTCTGCGATAATGGTCATCACCATCACCTAACCTGCACTCAGTGCCATCGTGTTGTTGAAATAGATCTCTGCCTGCCAACTGAGCTACTTAGTGCTGTCGGACATCAGACAGATTTCTCTATCGAAGGCCACTCTCTTTCCCTCTTCGGTCGCTGTCCTGGGTGCCGCAACGATGAAGCATAGAACAGACAAGCTGCTAGTCCATAACCACCTCACTTTTCTTTACGAGTTTCCTTACTGGCGTGCGTTCTGAGAGGAATGATCGGGCTTTTCAGTACCCAGAACATGATGAACAATATAGAGTGGGCGTGCACGCACCTCATCATAGATACGACCGAGATACTCACCGATAATACCTAAGAAGATGAGCTGGACACCTCCCAGGAACAGTACCAGGATTAAGGTAGAGGCTTGTCCTACAATAGCACCCACAAAGAGACGTATGAATGCTGCAACAATAATACCAATCAAGCTGATGCTTGCCAGGATAAAGCCAAATGTCGTCGCTAACTGCAGCGGAAGATGGCTGAAGCTGGTAATCGCATCGAGCGAGAAACGAATCATCTTCATTAACGGATATTTAGTTTGACCCGCGAAACGTTCCTGCCGCTCATAAAGAACTGCTTCCTGGCGGAAACCGACCCATGCGGAAAGACCACGCATGAAACGATGTTGCTCACGCATCAATACAAGTGTATCTACTACTCGGCGATCCATCAGGCGAAAATCACCTACGTCACGTGGAATATTGACCGATGTGATGCGCCTGATCAAACGATAGAATAAAGAGGCAGTGACCAGTTTAAATTTGGTCTCGCCTACACGTGTAGCACGTTGGGCATAGACCACCTCGGCCCCATTCTTCCAGCGCTCAACCAGACGCGGGATTACCTCCGGCGGGTCCTGCAAATCGGAGTCAACGATGATGACAGCCTGACCTTGCGCATAATCGAGCCCAGCTGAAATGGCAATCTGATGTCCAAAGTTACGCGAGAAATCGATCACACGTACCCGCGGGTCTTGTTCGTGTAGTTCTCTCATGATCTGGAAAGAATTGTCACGGCTCCCATCATTGACAAGCAATAGCTCAAATGGTTCACCTAACCCATCCATAACCACTATCATACGTTCATAAAAATGCGGTAAGGTTTCTTCCTCGTTGAATACCGGCGCTACAACAGAGTAGACTGGTTGAATGACAGTCTTAGCTAAAAAACTTTCTTGTTGAGCGATCATCAATAGCATGCTCCTCTCCTGACCATCTCTGCATCACCTAACCGCTACACCAGATCCGCGATACTAGCGGCACAGATGAAACGGATAGGGTACTCCAAGCTTCAGAACAGCCAGTCAATAATACATTGCACCTAACCTAACTAATATAAGATTAACAGGCTAGAACAAAGGTAAGCTTCTCCCGCCTATTTTCCCATATATATCTATTGCCCTCTACCCAAGGGGGAACATAGTACTGTTTTTAAGGCCTCGGAGCTAAAGTGTCCAAACATTGACGTTTGCCCTGTCAGCCTCTACAATTGAGCTAGCAAAGACATTGATTCCCACTAATGAAAGGTTCGTGTCAGGGACCCGATCCCCTAAAAGGGGATGGGCTTGCAGTGATCCGGCAGCGGATTGCTAACGGCTTCACCTGTCCAGACTCAGCTAAGCGACTAGCTACGTTAGAGGCGAAACTAGGTACCAGAGGGTGCGAGGCCAGCCCGATGCTCTACGGTTGCAGGTTAAACAGGTTTACAAGGGTTAGTGCCAGTGCTTGCAACGTCAAACCGCTTTCTAACATTGTCGAGGCCACCATTACCCGGGAAACCGGAGGCTCTTATAAGGAGCAAAAATTGAGTAACGTTTTCGTAGTAGATACCAATAAACAGCCATTAAATACCATCCATCCAGGAGAGGCGCGATTGCTGCTTAACAGAGGGAAGGCAGCTGTATTAAAGTGCTATCCATTCACCATAATCCTGAAGGTTGCGATAGATGATCCTGTGGTAGCAGAGCTACGGATGAAGATAGATCCAGGCTCGAAGACAACTGGTCTAGCTATCGTCAACGACCAGTCGGGTGAAGTCGTTTTTGCAGCAGAACTCTCGCACCGTGGTCAGCAGATCACATCAGATCTTGACGATCGGCATAGTGTGCGCAGAGGCAGGCGTAACCGTCATACCAGATATCGCAAAGCGAGATGGCAGAATCGGCGAAGGCCAAAGGGCTGGCTGCCACCATCTTTGCAGAGCAGGATAGCCAACGTCCTCACCTGGGTACAAAGGCTCATGCGTGTATGCAATATCACCGCCATCAGCATGGAATTGGTCAAGTTCGACATGCAAGCCATGGAAAATGCCGAAGTTTCCGGTGTTGAGTACCAGCAGGGAACACTTGCAGGCTATGAACTGCGCCAGTACTTGCTAGAGAAGTGGGAACGAGCATGTGCCTACTGTGGTAGGCAAAACATACCTTTGCAGATAGAACACATCGTGCCAAAGGCAAAATGCCGTGATGATCGCGTGAGCAACCTCTCTTTAGCGTGTGAGAAGTGCAATAATGCCAAAGGAACCAAGGACATTCAGGTTTTCTTGAAGAAGAAACCAGACCTCTTGAAGAAGATTCTAGACCAAGCCAAAGCACCACTGAAAGATGCAGCAGCAGTGAACGCAAGCCGTTGGGAGTTGTTCAGACGGTTGGAAACTTTGGGATTGCCTGTTGAGTGTGGTTCTGGAGGTCTGACGAAGTACAACCGGACCATACGAGAGTTGCCTAAAGCTCATTGGATAGATGCGGCTTGTGTGGGTAAATCCACTCCAGAAGCTTTGCTGGTTACTGGTGTGCAACCACTGGCAATCACTGCTTATGGGCACGGATCTCGACAAATGTGTTTGATGAACAAGTATGGGTTCCCTCGTACTGACCCGAAAGAGAAACATCCTCAGCACGGCTTTAAGACGGGCGATATCGTGAAAGCCATTGTGCCACGACACCTCAAGCGTGCTGGTACGCATGTTGGGAGAATGTCAGCAAAGGCAAGTGGATCATTCACCATAGCAACGAAATCAGGAAGCGTTCCTGACATTGGGAAGAATTATTGCCGAAAGCTCCAACGAGCTGGCGGTTACGGGTACTCCCAAAGGTGTGCATAATGAAAGATTTTCCAGCCTGCGGGCTGTTTCTTTCCTCTCATAGCCTAAAGGCGTATGGGTCCCCAGAAAGGACGAATGATGGAAGGTAAATCGCATCTACTGGTTGGCTTGACAGCCGGGGTAGTGCTGGATAGTGTTGTGCATCTATCGGGTGACCCTCTCACAATGGCAAAAGCGGTTCCTCTGGCACTGCTTGCCCGCAAGGCTGTGTATTATTTCTCGGTTGGCTTCGGGGCTCTCCTTCCCGATATTGATAACGCCCGCAGCACTATGGGACGTCGCCTGGGCCCGATTAGTAAAGAAATTCAGCACCTTGCAGGACATCGTACACTATTTCACAGTTTCCTTGGACTTGCTCTTGGCTCATTGCTTGCCCTTGGTCTAGAGCAACTAGTAGCCTATATGTTGAGCGAACGTGGATTTGCTACTCCCGCATCCTTTGTCAAGGGATGGCACATCGTCTTTTTTGGCGTACTGTTCGGCTGCGCTATGCATATTGCCGCTGATGCACTGACGATTGGTGGCGTTCCGCTGCTATGGCCCAATCGTAAGCGCTATGGCTTCCCTCCCAACCCACACTGGCGTTTCCGCACGGGATCGTGGCCAGAGCCGATTATCGTGTACTCATTTATGATCCTGGTAGGAATAGGTATCTGGCAATCTATTCTTGTGGTTTAACAATGAAACGTTTTCGTCTATCTCCTATCTCAATATCGTGGATGCTACTAGGATTGCTCATGCTGTTCTATGCAGTATGGATGAGTGATCAGGCTCTCTTACGCTATAATACGTTTATTGCTGGAGCCTTTGACCTGGGAAACATGGATCAGGCTATCTGGAATACACTTCACGGCCGTCCATTCCAATTTACCAACCATGGGTCGAACTGGTATGGCTATCCGATTCGCCTGGCACAACATGTTGAACCGATCATCTTCCTCCTCTCCCTTCTTTACCTGTTCCACGCCGACCCGCAGATTCTCCTCATCTTTCAGACGCTAGCTCTAACCTCTGGTGCCCTCCCTGTCTTCCTGCTCACACGCAGATTCGTACCAGTCTGGCCTTTGCTTGCTCCCGTCATGGCAGCAGCCTACCTGCTCTCACCCGCATTAATGGGTGAGAACTTATTCGATTTCCACCCAGTATCCCTGGCCACACCCTTATTGCTCTACACGGTACTTGCGCTAACATACAGGCGCTACGCTTGGTTTGCGGTATGTTGTATTCTCGCTGCCGCGTGTAAAGAAGAGATACCCTTGGCCTTGGCACTGTTGGGCCTGCTAATCATTTGGAAGTACAAATTACCGCGCCTGGGCATCGTATTGCTTATTGTAGGAATAATCTGGTCCCTCCTCGCCTTCCTGGTCATTGAACCACACTTTGATGTCGGAGCACACAACAATACCTACTGGTATCGTTATGCAATGCTAGGTAATTCGCCCAAAGCAGCGGTTGTAAACATTCTGCTTCATCCATGGTTGCTATTCACCACATTCTTCACACTGGACCGTATCTATTACCTAATTAATTTACTGTGCAGCACGGGATTTCTTGCCCTGCTAGCACCAGAGTGGCTGTTGCCAACACTGTTCAGTTTTACAATTAACATATTTAGCATTGAACACGCTCAGTATAGCGGTGTATACCATTACAATGCGACCATCATTCCCTTTATTATGATCGCTGCTATCCACGGTACCCGGCGCTTCACTCTGCTTTGGTATAGCTGGCGCGGAGAGATAAAGAAACTAGAACTTCTACGTGAAGTCAATATCTTAATCGTGCCTGCTCATCATAAAATTGATGCACAGGAGGTGCGCAGCATGCCTGTTCCTAGGAGCATACTATCACAGGCCCTGCGGCACCATATCCAGGCTCTACGAATGGCAATCGTCAAGTCTGCTGTTGTACAATACACGCTCGCCACACTGCGTTCTCGCTTGATAAAGTCCTCAGAGAGCTTTCATGCACGCGGTGCTGACCTCGCACAGTTGCTATCTGTCTCCCGCTTACAATGGTGCTGTCTGATCTGGATTGTTGGGATGATTGGGCTCAATTACTTCGTTATGTTTCCAAAGCTCAACATCTTCTGGGCTAACCACCAGCCGGGCAGCCGCGAACAACACATCGCGCAACTCCTGGCAATGATTCCCCCAGACGCCCCTGTATCCGCCGGAGGCAATATCAATCCCCACCTCACAGAACGCCAGTACATCACTGTCTTTCCCGAACTCAACGTTGCTACTATGAATATAGAAAAGACGGTGCCAGCGCAATACGTGATCGTAGACCTCTATGATGTCTCACCTGAAGACCAATCAAGATCCACAATCTTTTTGAATATACTCAACTGGATAGAGCGTTCGCACCAGTTTCGTATCTTGGCTCAAGCCGAGGGAGTTCTACTCTTAGAAAGAAACACCCCATAGCACTGCAAGATCAAATAATGTTATAATCTACCAAGGTCAGTAATTGTCGAACTTACGTGCTTAAGTGTGCTTATGAGAGGAAGGCTGGATGCGCACAAATCCTTACCCTGATGAACCAACACACAACCAACCAACTGAAATGCTCTCTAAGAGGGAGCCCATGGAAGATTTACCACTAAAGCAGATACCATCACCAGCGCCAGCGTTACCAACAACGGATACAAATCTAGATGTCGAGAGTGCTGAGATACGCCAGGAAGAAGCCCGGACTATCCGTTACGCGATCGGGAAGCTCAACGATTTTCTCCAATGGTTTACGGTCGTGCTTGAGGTTACCTTACTTATTCGTTTCTTCTTGATGTTGATAGGAGCCGACCCTGGCAATCTATTCGCTGGCTTTATTTATGCTTTGACTACCATTCTCCTCTTTCCTTTCCATAATGTTGTCCATCCCCTCACACTGCGGAGTGATCAGGCGCAGGCGATTGAGTGGTCAACGTTGATTGCCATGGCCATCTACTGGTTGATATTCTGGGCGATTAGGCGTTTCTTGCTGATCCTGATTTCCAACCCTGAGGAGCCAACCAGTTAAGCTAAGACAGATGCCGTGTGGTATACTTTTTGGCGAATAGGAGAGGAGGTGTACTTTGGACGACTTGAGAATCTTCAGCGGGAACGCAAACCGTCCATTGGCTGGAGCCATATGCCGACATCTGCGTATCCCGCTTGGTGATGCTGATGTTTTCCAGTTCAGTAATGAAAATATCTTTGTGAAAATCAATGAGAATGTACGCGGTCAGGACATTTTCCTGGTACAGCCTTTTAGTTCGCCCGTAAACCGCTCAATTATGGAATTATTGATCATGATCGATGCCTTTAAACGTGCCTCGGCCGCACGCATTACGGCAGTTATTCCTTACTATGCCTATGGCCGCACGGATAAAAAGGATCAGCCACGTGTTCCCATCACTGCTCGTCTGATTGCTGACTGTCTTACCGTTGCCGGAGCTGACCGGGTATTGACGATGGATATGCATGCGGGGCAGATCCAGGGCTTTTTCAATATTCCTGTTGATGAACTCACAGCACAGATTATTCAGGCACGTTACTTCTCGGAAAAAGGTTTGGAAAATTTTACTGTTGTCTCTGCTGATGAAGGCTTTGCCAAGAAAGCACGTATGCTAGCAGATCGCCTCAATGCCCCTCTCGCAGTTGTTGAGAAGCGCCGCCTGGGCAATAATGGTATGACCGAGGCAATGGGGATCATTGGTAACGTTGAGGGCCACCACGTGCTGATTGTTGATGATGAGATCGATACTGCCGGATCGTTGACCCAGGCGGCACGTGTTGTATACACACATGGAGCACGCGATATTTATTGTTGCGCTACACACGCCGTGCTATCCGGCTCAGCAATTGATCGCCTGAGAAATGCCCCCATCAAGGAGATAGTGATCACAGATACGATCCCTTCTCCCGATCCAAAGCTTCTGCCTAATATGACTGTGCTTTCTGTGGCAGAGTTGTTTGCAGGCACAATTAGCCGTATTCATGATGGGCGCTCAGTATCTGAATTGTTCTGGTGACAACTTCTACGGAAAGGGATGGAAAGGGCATTATGAAGCCACTTGTAGCCATCGTAGGCCGACCCAATGTCGGCAAATCCACATTTTTTAATCGCATGATTGGCGAACGGGTCGCCATCGTCGAAGACATGCCAGGGACTACTCGTGACCGCCTTTATGGCAACACGGACTGGAATGGCCGCGAATTTACCTTGATCGATACCGGAGGTCTCGAACTTGGTTCCGGCATACCTGCTGGCCAGATTGGTCTGGACGGACAGCCTGGAGATCTCATGAATCACGTCAAGGCACAGGCACAGCTTGCTATCGAAGAGGCTGACGTGATCGTCTTTATGGTCGATGCTCGCTCTGGTATCACTGGCACCGATGAAGAAGTCGCCGAATTGCTGCGCCGTGCAGACAAACCCGTCATCCTCGCAGCTAACAAAGCCGATAACGCCGCACGCCGGATGGATGCTGTTGAATTTTACACCCTGGGACTAGGTGAACCCATTGTCATCTCTTCGACCCAAGGGACTGGCACTGGTGATCTACTGGATTGCATCGTCGAAGAATTGCCTCCTGCCGAAGAAATGGAAGAGGATGAAGATGAAAGTATTCCACGCATTGCTATCGTGGGACGTCCTAACGTTGGCAAATCCTCGCTGCTTAATGCTATCCTGGGTGCACAACGCGCAATCGTCAGCGATGTCCCCGGCACCACACGTGACACTATTGATACTGAACTCGAGTTCGAAGAGCACAAACTGCGACTGATCGATACTGCTGGCATTCGCCGCCGTGGCCGCGTTGGACCGGGCGTTGAAAAATACAGTGTCTTGCGCTCTAATCGCGCTATCGAACGCTGCGATGTGGCTCTGTTGCTCATCGATGCCAGCGAAGGCTTGGCTGCACAGGACACTCATATCGCTGGCACAATTCATGAGATGGGTAAAGGTGTCATTGTGGTTGTCAACAAATGGGACCTTGCACAGGAACAGCGTCGCGCCGAACGTGCTGGCCAATTTCCACATCCTGACGATGAGATTGAAAGTGCAGAAGCCTATTCCAAGATCATTGCCGAAGGGCTCAAATTCATACCCTACGCCCCTATCGTCTTCGCATCTGCAAAAACTGGCTACCACGTCAAATCGATCCTTGAGACGGCACTCAAAATAGCTGACATGCGCTATCTGCGTGTACCCACCGCGCGTCTTAATGAAGTGGTACAGGCAGCAATCCGCCGTCATGATCCCGGTGTCATACGCCATAAGTACTTAAAAATCTACTATGCTACACAGGTGCAAGTCAACCCACCTACCTTTGTCTTTTTCGTCAATGATCCCCAGGCTATGCACTTTTCCTACGAACGCTACCTGGAGAATCGCCTGCGCGAAGAATTTAGTTTTCGTGGCACTGCCATTCGTCTGCAATTCAGGCCTCGTAGGAAAGACGATCAACGCAAACTCTCTGAAGAATAGAACAAGCCACTTCGAGGAGTGACTTCACATGAAGTAAGAGGATAGCGGTTTTCTTGGCCGCATGCTTGTAATCCACAACCACAACATACCATACAACGTATACCATATATGCCCAGGTATTCTCTACCATCACCCTGCGACACGTTTCTATGCATGAGATAAGGCTGCTCCAATTGCCATGAATACTACTATATGTTATAGTAAACGTCAGGTATCCTATCCCATTTTTGGGATGAGTCTCCATGCGCGAGAAACACATAAAAAGGGCGGGCAAGTCTCCTGCTTTGGTGAGGTAATAGTATGCATTTAAAACTTACTGCCGCTGACAAAACCGATGTTGGGAAACAACGCGAGCAAAATGAAGATGCTGCCTATAAACGTGTTGAATCCTCCGAGGAAGGAGATCACGGCCTGTTCATTGTCGCTGACGGGATGGGAGGCTATCAGGCAGGAGAAGTTGCCAGTCGGTTAACGGTTGAAACCATAAGTAAAATGCTCGATAGCATCTTTAAGCCCGTCTTTGAGCAACCAACCATCAAACTTGATCAGGTATCTCTGTCGCCAAGTAGTACTGCGGATACAGTTCCTATTGAGAATACTAAGGCTGCTGATTCACCACCCGCTGCTGAAAATAAGACCCGCAAGTTATCTGAGACCCAATTATCTGCCGCTCTCGAAGAGCAATTGCGCAAAGCGGTTCAGGAAGCCAATAAGGCCATTTTAAGCTATGGTGAACGAAAAACTGCTGCTCGTGGACTGGGTAGTACCGTTACTGCCGCAATCATTCAGAATGACCAAGCATATATCGCTAACGTTGGAGACAGTCGTACGTATCTCTTAAGAGACAATCAGTTGACTGCGCTAACGCAAGACCATTCTCTGGTCGCTAAGCTTGTGGAATCGAAACAGATTACAGCCGATGAGGTCTATACACATCCACAACGGAACTTAATCTATCGTTCGCTGGGTGCAGGCCACAGAAATATTGATGTCGATATTTTTCACGAAGTGCTCCGTCCCGGAGATAAGCTATTACTCTGCTCTGATGGACTCTGGGAGATGGTACACCATCAAGACCTAGAAAACCTGCTAAAAAAGCAGAGTAATCCACAGCTTATTTGTGAAAAGTTGATAGCCTTGGCCAACCAGAATGGCGGTGAGGATAATATCACCGCGATTGTGGTTCATATTAGTGCACATTGAGCGCAATAGGCACATAACGTGCTTTTGGAGAAAATAGTCGTATGGCTCTCCCAACAGGTACGGTCCTTGACGGAAAATTTAAGATCGTGCAGGTTCTTGGTGAAGGTGGCATGGGCACAGTCTACAAAGTGGAACAGCTCGGAACTCCACCAGGTATGCCCCCATACTACTATGCCGTCAAAGAACTACTCGTCAACAACACTACCAGTGAAGAAGATCGTAAAAGCGCTATTGAGCGTTTTAATAAGGAGATTGCTTTGTTACGCAGTCTCAAACATCCATGTATTGCCGCTTTGATGTTACCTTTTCAGGAACGCGGCAACTATTACTTCGCCATGGAGTTTGTTCCTGGACGCAGCTTGGAGAAGATACTGGATGATACCAAAGGTCCTCTCCCAGAAGAGCTGGTCATCAAGTGGATGATACAGGTCTGTGAGGCATTGACCTATATTCACACTCGTACGCCACCTATCATTCTGCGCGATCTGAAACCTGGCAATATCATGATTACCCCCAATAACGAGGTCCAGCTGATTGACTTCGGTATTGCACGCCGCTTTGATCCTAACAAACGTACGAATACAGAGAACCTGGGAACAATCTCGTATGCATCACCCGAGCACCTCGGCTCGATCACAGCTCCTGGTCAGCGACGCTCATCCCAGAATCCGGGCCAACTGGTGCAGACCGATGCACGCTCTGACATCTATTCACTAGGTGCAACTATGTACCACTTGTTGACCAATTATGAGCCCGATCCCATTCAGACTCCCACGCCGGGAAGCATCTTGGCGAAGAACCCACGGCTGCGAACGGTACAAGCAGGTAACAAGCGGATTTGTCCTATTGAACAGGTCATTATCAAAGCTATGCAGCAGGATCGGACACAACGCTTCCAGACTGCTGATGCGATGCGTATGGCATTGCAGCAGTGCTCACCTTCCCAGGTAGCTCCTGCGACAGTACAGATTCCAGCAGTCTCGCCTAATTCTACTATCATCGTACAACCGATGAATAATCAGACAGGTAGTAGTGGTAGCGAGCTGATTTGTCCCAAATGTGGTTTTCATAACAGGCCCGGGGCCAAATTTTGTAAACGTGATGGTCAGCCCCTAGTGCAGGGTGTCGCTGTTGCACCACCTCAGGTTCGAGCCCAAGCAGCACGTGCCCCTATCCAAGCCAAGCCAGTCTCGCGACCGCAGCCTATTCAGGCGCGTCCGGCCAAGCCAAGCCAAGATCGCCCTGCACAGCCGATCCAGGCGCGGCCTGCTACCAACAGTGCCACACCACAAGATCCCTCCTCAGCAGCTTTTCGGGCAGGGTTCCAGCATCTGGCGAATAAAAACTACGTTAAGGCAATTGAACAATTCACAGAAGCACAGCATCTGGGAGGCTCTTCCTATGACGTGCTCTATAACCTTGGTCGTGCCTATCGGCAGTACGGTCAATCTGTACGCGATAGCAACAAAAAGCAATTCAAGGAAAATATGAAGCGTGCAGCCGACTACTTCGAAGACGCATCGCACCAGAAAACCAATGCCCTGGACACCTACTTCCAGCTAGGTATGTGCTATCGTGACCTGGAACTTCCACCACATGCTATCGCTGCCTTCAAGAAAGCGCTTGCCCTGGACCCTCAAGATCCAGCGATCTACTATCAGCTTGGTCAGGCTGCTATGGAGCAAAACTCGTACCGAGAGGCGGAGGGATACTTCCAGGAGGGCTTGAAGATCAAATCCGACCATCCATTAATCTTGATCGCACAGGCACGATTGCGTATCGAGACGAAACAGGCAGGCGCTGCGATCAAACAGTTGCGTGAGGCTACACAGCAGAATCCTGACCTATGGGAAGGTTGGTACGAACTAGGACGTGCGCATATGAAACAAAAGGAATGGAAATTTGCCCTGAGTGCGCTGGAACGTGCTCGCAAGATTATTGGATATAAACTTGAAATCTATAGTGCAATGGCAACGTGTTATCTAAAAATCAATCAAAAAGCGGATGCTGGACAAATGATCGATCAAATTCTACAACACGATCCTCATCATGTTGAGGCTATTCGATTAAAAAAACTGCTCTAAAGGAGGGCAACGATGCTCTGTCCGTTGTGCCATACACGCAATCGTGACAATGCCAAATTCTGTAAGGGTTGCGGTCAGCTCCTTGCGGTTGAGACAGTTGCTGGAGGACAGGCAGCTCAATCAATCGAGACCTTGCAAGGCGCGATACCATCATCACCGCCTCAGCCCTCAGATGCATATAGAAGTGCTCAACCAGCAAGAGTTGGTCAGCGGCCATCTCTCGATCCCAATGATCCCAGCCTTGCTCCTACTGAGATCTTGACACCGGAACAAATGGCGGAGTTCCAAGCTCAGCGCAGGCAACGAGGGCTTGAGCCAGAACGAGCAGAGAAGGAAGCCTGGGATCAGAGCTATCCTTCTGAGCAGGCGAACAGCTCTGGAGCAGCTACGGCCTCTGATATCGCCAATGCTCCAACGATTTCGATGACTCCGTCACCGTTGCCTGCTGGACAGACTCCACAGTCTCAACAGGATATCGCTGACATGTCCACGATAATCGCGAGTCCGGAGAGTGCGCCGACTGTTTATGCTCCCGTGCCACAACCTATTTCACCCTCTCCTCCAGCCAGCAGAGTTTCTGATGTAGAGAAAGGCACCATAGATACGGAGCATGCCGAGACTCCACAGGCGATATCTCCTGAAGAGTCTGACTCAGCAAGGCACGGCGAGAGCCATCTTGATCTAGATCAAACACAAAGCCCAGGACAGGCAGAAATAGAGAGCAAGCTCGCCGTCGCCGAGGAGAATTCTGGCACTGCTGAGGTAGCTCCGACAACACCTAAAGAGGAGAAGAATGTGAATGAAGTAACAGACACAACGCCAGACCAGGGTGACAGCGCATTCCCTGTTCTAGCAACCGGTACGCTCGTCGGCGAACGTTACGAAATCATCCAGGTGGCGAAAGATGCCCAGGAAGAACACGTCTACGAAGTGGCCGACCGCAAAGGTTATCTACATTGCTGGAACTGCGGCTGCGAAGAAAATGCCAAGGACGACGAGTTTTGTAATGATTGTGGGGCGGAGCTACTCAATGCCTCTTACTTCATGCACGAATACCCAGCCTCTAGCAAGAAAGATGCTGAGACTGGCGTCCTGCAGGGAGCAATCGTAAATACATTTGTCGATCACGGCCATACGTATGTCATCGAACTCCCTCAGGCCCTCCAAAGTGCTTTCCCTAATGGCGTTCACTTACTGGCCGCCTGCGACTCTGATGCAGGCATGGAACGACGGGATTCACCAAACGAAGATAGCACGCTTGTCTTGTTGCTGGAACGCGTCCATGAATCAATCTCGTCACCCGCTGGTATCTTCATCGTCTGCGACGGTTTAGGCGGGCACGATAGTGGGCAGGAAGCTAGCCGTATGGCATCAAAAATCATTGCCGAGCGCATCATTCACGAGTTACTCTTACCACCATTGAGCGATGAAAAGGCAGAAGATCCAACAAAGGTGCAGGAAGAAGAGAACCTGCTGGGTCTTCTCCAGCGAGCGATAGAAGAAGCCAATACAACCATCTGCCAGCGCAACCAGCGTGAGAAATCCGACATGGGCTGCACCCTGACCGGTTCTATGATCGTAGGGGAACATGCCTATATCTTTAACGTAGGAGATAGTCGCACGTATATATTACGTGACGGAACACTCTACCAGTTAACAAACGATCACTCACTCGTCGGGCAGCTCGTTGCCGCCAAATTGATTGCCCCGGAAGATGTGTACACACATCCACAGCGCTCGCAGATTTACCGGAATATAGGTGATAAGCTAAATGTGCAGATTGATGTATTCAAACAGCAAATCCATCCGGGGGATATTCTGCTGAGTTGCTCCGATGGGTTGTGGGAAATGGTGCGTGATCCACAGATAACAGATATTCTCAACGCTGCCTCAGACCCACAAACTGCCTGTGCGCAACTGATCGAAACTGCCAATACCAATGGAGGAGAAGATAACGTAAGCGCCGTGGTCGTTCTTGTACGCTGACAGTGAAGCGGGTGTTGTTCGTTTCCTTGTGTAGGACTGTAGCAGCGAGAAATTCGAACCTAGAAGACAGGGAAGATGCTGCTATGGCTTTAGCCTAAGCAGTGTGTCACATATGCTATACTAGTTGCAGTATGCTCAAAGTGGAGTGAAGATCCTGGGCCCGTCACCCCTCTACGTGAGGAAGTAATCAACAGTAATTGATTTCGTATTCAAACATATTGAACTGTGTGCTTTTTGAACACATCGTAGGACAAAATCTTCTGGGCTCAAAGGGAACTCAGCGTGAAGTAGCTCGATCACGGATAGTAGGCTGACCGTGCAACCTTCAATTCTTTCGCGTGAAATAATCGACGAAAAGAGCGGATCACGGATGGTGCCAGCGTAAATGCGGCAACCGGAGATGAACGCTCCGGTCTTTCGCTCTCTCCGTATCAGAGAGCAGTAACTTGCCCGGCTAGGGCCACACACGGAGCAGATCTCCGTGCGGTGTGCGGATGTTTTCACCGCAATCAACATGTTTCAACACATTTTGAAAGGCAGCTGATAAAATATGCCAGGAGAGGTAACACTGACTCACCAGTTAGGAAAAGAGTATATACCCGTCACTGGTGGAAGCCAAGTTGCATACGTTTTACTGGAAGCGAAACCAACTGCGTTAATGGCGCAGGTACGTATGCCATTGAATTTTGCCCTGGTGATCGACCATTCCGGTTCCATGAGAGGAGCCAAGCTCAGGAACGTTCGGGAAGCAGTAAAGATAGTCATCGATCGCTTAGATCCTACTGACTATATCTCAGTAGTCATCTTCGATGATACCGCTCAGGTAATTATTCCATCCATGCCAGCCAACGATAAGCCCGGCATGAAAGCGGCAATTGACCGTATCCAGGATGCGGGTGGCACCACGATGTCGCTCGGCATAGTCCAGGGATTGGGTGAGCTACGCCGTTGGAATATTCCTAACGCTGTCAATCGGATGATCCTGTTAACCGATGGCGTCACCTATGGCGATACCGACCGCTGCCGCCAACTTGCCAGAGATGCCGCGGCGTCCGGCATTTCGATCTACCCATTGGGCATTGGCTCTGACTGGGATGAGATTCTTTTGGATGACATTGCCCAGATCAGCGGAGGTATGCCAGCCGAGTTTATTCGCAGTCCGGCAGATGCCATGGCCGTTTTTGAACAGCAGGTACAGAGTGCAGTAGCTGTCGCTGTCCGTAACGCCGCTCTGACGCTGCGCTTGCCTGCAGGAGTCTCACCGCGCAAAGCAGTAAAGGTGCTCCCTGTTATTCAGGATGTGGCCCCATCTGCTCTGTCTGATCGTCAGGTTACCATTGTACTGGGCGACCTAGAAAAAGAGACAGCGCAGTCTGTACTGGTCGAGTTGATGATCGACCCTCGCCCAGCTGGCCTCTTCCGTATCTGCCAAGCCGAACTGACCTATGATGTACCACTAGTAGGACTGACTAGAGAGCAAATGCGTGATGATATCAAAGTAACCTTTACCACAGATACGAACCTGACATCTCAGGTCAATGCCTTAGTCATGAATTTTGCGGAAAGGACCAATGCTCAGCGCCTAGTGACACGAATGCTGGATGAGTACAAGCGCACTGGCAAGGCTACAACCAAGTTGGCAAGCAACGTCACCCGTGTCCTTGATCAGGAAACGCTTGCGGCTATCGAACAGATCAACCAAGGCCAGCAAATTTCGCAAGAGCAGGTAAAGGACATTGGTAATAAGACACGCAAACTCACACAGAGGTTAGACGATTTATTACCTTGACCTGACCGCAAGATTAGGTATGAGAAACGTTCATTGAAACTGTAGCGAACTCTTGATAATTCTTGACAGTTCTCATTCTGGCAAATGCCTATGACCTTGGAGATTATGGTGAAAAGCCAAACGGGTGCGTGAGTACAGCTTTGCTCTGTGAAGTCCTATAGAACGTTAGCAGGTGGTCTCTAAGCGAAGTACATGAAAGAGCCTCAACATGAGAGGCAGGTCAAGAAGCACTCCCAAATGCCTTTGCGGCTCATGGGATAGGGGATGTGAATAAGGCACTTGCGTCTTTCGTAGTGCATCCTGAGAGGATAGTCGTTCCCCTCCGAACCTGAAAGTCTAGCGTTTTCTAGACTTTTGGAACTATAAATCACTGTAACTATGAGGAAGGATAGATTCTTATGACAGTACGTTGTTCTTTAGGTCATGAAAATCCTGATGGATCAGCCTTTTGTGACGAGTGTGGTGAGCCACTAAATGCGCCCGCCCCTCAAGCTCAAGCTCCTGCTGCTGCTACAGATCAAGCTCCTGCTGCTACAGATACACAGGCCTGCCCATCCTGCGGGGCAGACAATCCCGCAGGAGAAGCTTTCTGCTCTAACTGCGGTGTCAGCCTGCTGGGTGCACCAGCAGCAGTGAATGAGGTACCAGCAGCACCTGTCCCGGTACCTGATGATCAGCAAGAGCCTGCTACAGCTGCAAGCACTTTACGGGCACGCCTGATCGTCGAAGGTGACAACCAGGAATTTGACCTGAGCGGAAAAGATAATATCGTCATTGGACGTGAAGACGCCGTGAGCAATATCTTCCCTGACGTCGATCTGACTCCACATGGTGGTGAAGAGGGAGGTGTATCACGCCTGCATGCACGTATTTTCTACGAGAGCGGCCAGTACATGTTGGAGGATGAGAATAGCACCAACTTCACATTTCTCAACCGTCAACGACTTGCTGCCAAAACCCCGACGCCGCTTCATGATAATGATGAAGTCAGGTTCGGACGCGTCATGCTGCGCTTCAAGACACCATAGCAGAAAACACTCAGAGATCGACACTCAGAATTTTTGAATCAGCTCGAGGTATGGGGCTCCAAGGGGCTCGGTCCTTTCGCTAACAGCCGCTTGGAACCCTACCCCCCACCCAAGTTGCTTTAACGCGTCAGAGTATCCTTATGCCACCTCAATTTCACCATTCTCCACCTGCGTCTTGATTAATTGTGCGTAGAAGCGCTTGCGACGTAACAAGAACTCATGCGTACCCTGCTCTACGATGCGCCCCTCGTGCAGGACCAGGATCAAATCCGCATTGCGGATCGTGCTTAACCTATGGGCAATCACAATTTGCGTGCAGGAAAGCTTGTTTAGATTTCGCTCAACTACGCGCTCTGTTGCTACATCCAGGGCACTTGTTGCCTCATCAAGCAAGAGAATAGCCGGACGGTTGGCCAGGGCGCGTGCCAGAGCAAGACGCTGGCGCTGGCCGCCCGAGAACACGCTGCCACCTTCTGAAACCAACGTTTCATACTCCATTGGCAACTTTTCGATATCCTCGTGGATATCTGCCGCCTGAGCCGCGCTGACAATCTGATCCATACCTATCTCAGGGTTATTGAAGGCAATGTTTTCATGTACCGAACCACTAAAAATGAAAGCTTCCTGTAAGACCACGCCAAACTGCTTGCGCACCTCTTTATAATTCAACTGCTGCAATGGCATTCCATCATACAGAAGATACCCTTTTGTAGGCGTAATCAGACCAATCAGCAATTTCCCCAGTGTACTTTTGCCCGATCCCGTTCTGCCAACAAGCGCTACCTTTTGCCCGGGTCGGATTCTTACGGAAATACCTTTCAAGACTGGCGGGGTATGCGGATCATATTGAAAACCCACATTCATCAGTTCAATACGCCCCATCAGCCTTGGAGGGATCTGCACCTGCTGCGGATCTTGCTCAGGTTCAGCACCAACAACGTCAGCAACACGCTCAAAGTGAGCTTGCGCAGTCTGGATCTTTTGTCCGCTGGTCGCCAAGGAGGTAAGAGGAGCTAGAAATGAGGCTGCCAGGGTATTAAGTGCTAACATGATCCCTAGAGGCATCGTTCCATTGATGACCTGTATCGCACCTATCCATAGTAATAGTAATGGTGACAGCGTTTGCAATAGCTGTACACCAATCCCAACGACCGACAAGAGATAGCTGAGACGGACCGAGATATTCATCTCATCGAAGAAAAGGTTTGTCCAGCGCTCGAGCACCCGGTCTTCCGCCCCAGCTGCCTTTAGCGTAGCAATTCCAGACAGAACCTCGTTCATATATCCCTGCGTCTTTCCTTGCGCTGCCAGATCTCGTAGTGTGAGCCGACGAATCGCCGGGGCAGTGATCAAGATTAGCCCTACCTGCAAAGCACCTATAGCTACCGTCATCCCCGCAATGAAACTCGACTGCCATATCAGAATAATGAGATAGACAATAATAGTACTGCCATCTAGCAAGCTAGAAATCAACTGGCTGGTCAGCAGGTCGCGGATCGCGATATTGCTACTCATGCGGGACAAAAGATCGCCATTGAGACGCAATTGAAAAAAGCGATATGGTAAACTGAGCAGACGCTCAAAGAAGTTGAGCATCATTTGCGCATCAATGCGTGTCTGCAAGTAAATGAGCAAGGAGGCACGCAAAAGGCATGTCAATCCTTGCGTTAGAATCAGCAAGAGGGCTCCCAAGCCGAGTACCAGGAGCAAATTGCTAGCCTTTATGGGAATAACTTGATCAATCACTATTTCAGTCAACAGAGGGAGTCCCAATCCAAACACTTGTAGCAATAAAGAGCTACCAATGACTTGGGCAATGATGCCTCGCATGTGCAACAGAGACCGCAGATAGGTCCACAAGGAGAAAGATCGTTGATGAGCTTGACGCTCAAACTCCGTCCCTGGTTCCAGCATAATCACTAGACCAGTAAAACCCTCGTCAAACTCAGCAGGGGTCAATCGCCTCCGCCCAAGTGCCGGGTCTAGCACGTCCACGTACTTAGGCGACCAGCGCTCGACAACAATAAAGTGATTACATTCCCAGTAGACGATAGCCGGTAAAGAGACGAGGCGAAAATCATTATTCTGTTTCACTGAGACGGCTCGCACTCGCAGTCCATACTGGCGTGCAGCCTTCGCTATCGTCAGCGCTGATAGCCCATCGCGCCCGATACCACAACGTTCTTGAACCTCAGAAATACTTGTCGCGCGTCCATAGTAATTCAAGATCATGGCAAGGCAGGCAGCTCCACACTCGACAGCAGTCATCTGCCTCATCTCTGGAACACGTCTCCCCCGTTTAGGGCGAACGATATGCTGCTTCTGCCTGAGTACCTTAGCTGCGGTCACAGAGGTATCGGATTGGGCAGGCGCGGAGGACTGAGCTGGCTCTTCCTTTCCAACAAGTTGCAAATTGTCCTCAGCGCTACGCTTCTGGATATGAGCAGACAATGCTAATGGCATGGTCTTAGCCTCGATAGCGGGCATATGCTTACTGGGCAATTTGAGGAGAGGGAGGCCCGCAGAGGTATCCCGAGGCGCCAGACGAGGCGCCAGAGAGGGCTTCCGAACAGCAGGCATATGCTTACTGGGCAACTTGAGGAGAGGGAGGCCCGCAGAGGTATCCCGAGGCTCCAGACGAGGTGCCGGAGAGGGCTTCCGAACAGCAGGCATATGCTTACTGGGCAACTTGAGGAGAGGGAAACGCGGAGAGGTATCCTTAGCAATCTCCGCAGAACGGTCGGACAAGACAAACCGAGGCGGCACGACAATCTGTCTTTTCCTTTTCTGATTTCTGACCTGAGAGTCAGTATTCTCTTCTCGCATATATCCCATGACTATCTCCTCCTAATTAATTTTTGAAGATTAGATTAAAGCCAGGCAAGAATTGGAGCACACGCCGCGATCCAGTTTGCACTTGAGCCCAACACCAACTGCCAACATAGCTATGAGCTGAAGAAGCAGATCCAAGAGAGATCATCACGACCCTCGACGGTCCGATGATTGTTTGGGCGAACTGACCCTGCAAACCAAAACGAGCACGTGCCTCGCTCGGGCTGATCAGGTTAGCCTCCACATGCTCAATGGAGCTGTTCAAGGTCACAGAGGTTGACCCGATGCTCACTCTGGCGGGTTGTCCTGCACGCAGACCTGACTGCTGATCTGGAGGCAAAAAGAGCACTGCTATGACCTCACTCCTCGACAGATTGGCTGCCTGCTGCTCTATCACTATACCCTGTCCAACAGCAAAGGTCGGTACCCGTATTGACCAGACAAGCAAGCTAAGCAAGAGCAATACCATAATCCAGAAATACACAAACATAGGTGGAGAGGTCGCTCGTAGCAATACACTCTGCTCCCACCTGCGCTTATACTTTTCTATAGCACTCTCACGAAGAAGTGAACGTTTTGGTAAGGGCATCAATCCTCCTTAGGTTCATCTCGATATACTTTCTAATATGTCCTTTAAATAATTATTTTATATTACTTTTTTATTATAAATCGTGTGTATGTCATATTTATAAGTAATCATGATAGTAGAACGAGTGGACCAGATGGCAGGTAGATATCCTGCCATCTAGCTTTACCTATAGGGCTGTGAGAAGCCTTAGAGATACAATGTTAGACTGAGCCTAAGAGGGTGTCGCCAAGCCCAGGAGCGGTCTTAACATGGGCACCAACGCTCGCAATGGGAGTATCGAGACCAACGCCAACATGGAGTTTGGTACCATTAAGCAGTTGCCCCACGGGTGCAGTTACAGGCTGAAGTAAACCCCCAACTAAAGGCCCAGCTACAGGTACAGCATCCACAAGGCCGCCGCCAGAGAACTGGGCAAGCTCCTCATCTGATACTGCCAACAGTGCATTCTTTTCAAGATTCTTCTTCGTGGACATAGACATAATAAACTCCTTTTTCATGTTTCATATATCAGCAAACTATACTGTCAACGGGCACAAATTGAGGTTTTTCAGGCCTACTAACCTGCAAGTCAATGACCTTTGATAGTCTATCTATCTTGACAGAATTGCTGATAACCTCCCTGAATCAGGTAAGGTCTTCTCGTCAAGGGGTGTTCAGTATATTTTGCACTTAGCAAATATAGCCATATACACAGATACTAATTCACCCCATCGTCAGGTGTTTCAAGGTTTTACCTCGTGCACGACCAATATTCTTGAAACTGTGGCAATTATACAATTTCCAAATATACCTCTCGCTGACTCCATTATCCAAGTAGCCGTATTATCCTAGGTAGCAGGAAAGCTTGTTTCACCATCAAAATAATGCAGAGCTTCTTTCACGCTCAAAAGCTCAACTATTCATAACCATAAAACCTCAACTATTCATAACCATAAAACCTCAACAGCATACCTTTATTTTATTATTTTTATCAATAATCATATATTATGCATATTAACCGAATAGTTCGAGAAGCCCCGTCTCTTTTAAGGGATTGGGATGAAAGCTTCCCTCTCTCCTTTCTGCTACATCATATAGTGCGTCCATCTCGTTTTCCCCACTTGTAAGCTACCTGTTTTCATGGTAGAATCATCGCATGAATCCCGTACGTGTGTATCGATTGCAACGTGGGATATTATCATTCTTTTGCAATATTTATTTATGATAGAGTTAAAATAGGCAAACAATAACGATGTCGGGAGTTGAACAAAATGTTTGATAGAGACAACTACCTTGGCCAGCAAATTGGGAATTATCTTGTGGTGGAAAAACTTGGTAGTGGGCAGTTCGGCACTGTGTATCGTGCTCAAAACAAGCTCGTTGCAGAGCGCATTGTTGCGATTAAATTAATCAATAATAAATACGTCAACTCCCAGCAAGAATGCGAACGTTTCCTGCAAGAGGCTCGTCTACTTCTAAGACTCAGACATCCTCATATTTTGCCTGTTATTGACATAGGTGAGCATCAGGATACCCCATATATGATTACTGAGTTCGCTCCCATGGGTTCTCTGCGCCACTATATGGCTCGCCTGTCCCCTAATCAGTTGCCTCTCCAACAAGTCTTAACTATTCTTTCACAGGTAGGACAAGCTCTTCATTACGCACACCAGAATGCAATCGTACATCGTGACCTTAAGCCTGAAAATATCTTGTTCAATGTGAAGGAAGAAGCACTTCTAGCAGATTTTGGTATCGCTATCGAGATGCCAGCAACAACCGTCAAAAATGATGCTATCGTTATTGGCACTCCTTCTTATATGGCACCTGAACAGTTTGAGGGCACAGTAAGTAAACTGAGTGATCAATACGCATTAGGCTGTATTGCCTATGAGCTGGTTACGGGGCAACGACCATTTCAGGCCCATGATTTTTTTTCCATTGCTGTTATGCATGCAAAGGAGACCCCAATCCCTCCCAGACAACTTAATCCTTCGCTCCCTATACACATTGAGCAGGCTATTCTCAAGGCCATGGCAAAAGAGCGTATACAACGTCACGCCGATGTGGCAGCTTTCATTGCAGCATTCGGCCCACCTTCGTCAATTACTCTTACTCCACCCCCACCTCCACCCCCATCGGGTCCCGATCTTGTATCACCAACACCAACATTTGTCACAACTGTGCTTAAGGGTCCTTCGGGCCCAACTTTGCTTGGTCCTACCGAGGTAACGATTGGGCGTGCAGCAGGCAATACATATGTAGTCAACGATCCCTTGATCTCAAGCTATCATGCCGTTATCCGTCCAAATGGACCAGATTTTACTATTTTTGACCTTAATAGTAGAAATAAGACATTTGTTAATGAGCAAATAGTTACACCTCAAGTAGGGCATACACTCAAACAGGGTGATAAAATCTGCGTTGGCAACTCAACGTTTGAATATATGCATGACACCTCCAATTATTCTACTGCCGTAGGAATTAGCGGTGTCCCATATGATAGAGACAAGCAACAGGGGACTCAATCCAGACTTGAGCAGTTCGTGCTACCAAGAAACTTGCAGAAAAAGAAGCCAATCAGGCTTTGGATTACTTTAGCAGTTATAGGTGCAATTATTCTTGCCGCAGTAACAGGCGGCTTGGTCGTAGCTACTCAGCATGGCTTGACACCAACTCCGACTCCTACACCAGCTCCAACTCTTGCACCAGCTCCGACTCCTACACCGACAACCTCTTTACCACCCTTATCCGGATCATACTCTGGTACTATTACTGCCAGTAACGGTGTTGGCTCGACCATGAACCTCTACTCAATTCAAGAGTATACAGATGGCACCATTAAAGGGTTTATTCATGTAAATGATAATGGCCGCTTTCTTTTTTACGGTACGACGGGTTTTAGCGGATCGGTCTATCCAAATGATAGTATCAACTTCACTATGCTTCTGACAAATGGGACAGCCATCAATTTCAAGGGAACTATAAACACGAGTAATAATACTATGCAAGGAACGTACTCTGGTAGTGATCAGGAAAATGGCAGTTGGTCTATTAGCTCGAGCTAGAATAAGGGACAAAAGAAAACCGAGCAATCTCGTTAAAGGATTGCCCGGTTTCTTTGATGCTAAAGAGGCGAACTAGCGACTGCGGGCGCGTGAGTAACGCTTGGCAACCTCATCCCAGTTGACAACATTCCACCAGGCATTGAGGTACTCCGGGCGCTGATTCTTGTACTTGAGATAGTAGGCATGTTCCCACACATCGTTGCCCAGGATTGGGAAGGTACCCTCCATAAGGGGGCTGTCCTGGTTAGCGGTGGAAGTGACTTCAAGCTCGCCTTGCTTGTTAAGGATGAGCCAGGCCCAACCGGAACCGAAGCGCTTAACACCAGCATCATTGAACGCAGTCTTGAAAGCATCCAATGAACCAAACTTGGCATTGATAGCTATTGCCAGCTCGCCACCTGGTACTTTGCTACCGCCGGGGATCATAATCTCCCAGAACATGGTGTGATTGACATGACCACCACCATTGTTGCGAACTGCAGTACGGACATTTTCAGGCACTTCGTTGAGCCGACGTACCACCTCCTCAACTGGAAGATTTGCCAACGGATGACCTTGCAGGGCCGCGTTCAGATTGTTAACATAGGCGGCATGGTGCTTATCATGGTGCAAATGCATCGTTTCGGTATCAATGTACGGCTCAAGTGCATTGTAGCTGTATGGTAGTACAGGAAGTTCAAAAGCCATAAAACATTTCTCCTTACTCAAATAGAATAGGAGGTTGCGTGCCTCCTGGTTGACAGATCGGGAAAACTAGCTATGGCCGAAGCAGATCCGAGCATAGCATTCTTGAGTGGACACTATCCACATGTTTAGTTTTATGCGATGAACAGGCATATTGTCAAGCAGAAGAGCAGTTTTCTTCTAAAAATGTGGGCATGTATGCCCTCTCATGCCCTCCTCCACTTTAGTATACGTTTGCTGTGAAGCTATGAATACAAAGCTAGTAGAGCTACATTAAGTGGTGGTGAACCGATAGATAGGACTTAGGTAGTACTTTATCTCCTAATTACTAGAGACGATCGTTCGTTTTGTTGGAAGAACTTCGTTTGTGTCTATGTGCCTAATACTACTTTGGTAGTTTTGACTGCTCACCGCCTTGGGCGCTTCGCTTTGTGGGGTCGTGGAGGTGGGAAATGGAGACCAGCTGGTCTCCATTTCCCACCTCCACAAAAAACATCTGCGAGCTGCCGTAGGCAGCGAGGAGTGAGAAAAAGAGAAACTCACGAAGTCGTACTAACTAGTACACTGAGGCCGAGATAGATCCATGATAAAAGCAGCCATCGAAAACATATAGCGCTCACTCTATCGTGGACATATTTGAGCCCTCGTGTACTAGGCACAAGGGTCAAAGAGACTATCACTTTGCAAAGTTAAGTAAGAAAGAGGTATTATGAATAACTTGGATATAGCTATCAGAGATCAAGACATTGCTATCGTTCAAAAAACACAAGCATTCAATCAATCTCGGACAACTTCACCGGAGGTAAGTAAACAGAAAAGTCAGATTCCTGTGCTAGATGGCCTACGAGCAGTAGCCTGTCTCGCCGTTCTTTCATACCATGTAAACTTCTTAGCTCGAGTTTATGGTATCTGGCGTCCCTTGCATGGTATCAATACTTTGCTTGCTACTCTTATCTATTTTGGTGAATCAGGTGTTATCCTCTTCTTTCTCCTGTCCGGCTTTCTCTTATTCTTGCCCTATGCCAAAGCGTTGTTATTCGACAGCCCGTGGCCTGGGCTTCGTCGCTTTTATCTTCGTCGCATCTTTCGCATTGTTCCTGGCTATTTTGTTGCGATATTCTTGATAGCTCTCTTCTTTCATCCAGAGTTTCTACATCATAGCCATTGGCACGATTTATGGTTATTTCTAACCTTTCGCATGGATAATACGCTCTCTCAACAATTTAATGGACCTTTCTGGACCCTGGCTGTAGAATTCCAGTTCTATCTCCTTCTTCCAATTATCTCTTGGCTCTTCAGTCTGATTGTACGCCGTGGCACAGTGCATTGGCGTATATTCAAACTCACGTTGTGTTTGTTCGTTATGACAGCCTGGGGGCTGCTGACAAGGTATTGGGGCCTGTTTATCGCCGATACTCCAAAGCTGGATTTCTTGATTCCTCACTCTGTCTCTACTGCACTTAAACCGTACATCTATGGTGATACAAGCAAATTCTTTGAGGTTTTTGCAGTCGGTATGCTTATTTGTATGGCATATATCTATATACAGAACGCTCCCTCAGGTGAGCATTGGAAAACCAGGATATGTCGCCTTAGTCCACTGATACTGACGGTGGGCCTAGCAATCTTATTCTTTCTGTCTCTTTGGCATTTCTACTACATAGCCATAAATCCATCTAATTACACCAAATACATCCCAGTCTTCACCTTTCTTGACCCTTACATTCCTACAATAGTGCCCTCCTGGTTACAGTGGCAAGCTATGGGATATGCTATCAGCTATGGCTTGTGCCTGTGGGCATTGTTGTATGCCACACCCTGGCTCAAGCGAGTATTTGAGTGGCCCATATTACGTGGGATCGGGTTGATTTCTTTCAGCCTGTACATGTGGCATCTCCCATTCATCTTTCTCTTTTTAAAAGACATTCTTAACAATATCCTGCAGCAGAATTGGAACCATAGCATAGCATTTGGCGCCATTTGGTGTTGGACACTCTTCGTCATTATTCCTATCTCTGCCGCACTCTATCGTTGGATAGAGCAACCAGGCATGCGTCTCGGGGAACGGCTCATACGCAAACTTGAGAGATAGGTACTGGCCTTTCACATGTGAGATTTGTCCCTGTTTCCCTCTATTGGAACGTGCAAATTTGCCCTACAATGTATTGCAATGGAGGAGTTATTATGAATACAGCTCTTGGAGACCAAGACACATCCCACGGTCAAAATATCCCAGAGTCCAGTCCTTCCGAGACCAATTCGCTCAAGGGAAGCAAACCTGACAAGCAGATCCCTGTGCTGGATGGAGTACGAGCAATAGCTTGTCTTATTGTCCTTTCATTCCATACCAATCTTTTTGCTCGTCATTATGGAGTCTGGCTTCCCTTGCAAAAGACCACTAAAATACCTGTCATTTTTGCTCTCATTGAGTATTTTGGTGACTATTTTGCTGATTCAGGATATGTGCTCTTCTTTCTCCTATCTAGTTTTCTGCTCTTTTTACCTTATACCAAAGCGTTGTTATTCGACAGCCCGTGGCCTGGGCTTCGTCGCTTTTATCTCCGTCGCATCTTTCGAATTCTTCCAGGGTATTATGCAGCGCTCTTCCTGATCGCTTTATTCTTTCATCCAGAATTTCTGCGTTATAATCACTGGCATGACCTGTGGCTCTTTCTGACCTTTCGCATGGATTATAGTCTCTCTCAAAAATTGAACTCACCTTTCTGGACACTGGCTATTGAATTCCAGTTCTATCTGCTTCTTCCGATTATTGCATGGCTCCTCAGGCCAATGGTACGTCGTGGAACCGTGGGTTGGCGCATGCTCAAACTCACTTTTTGGTTACTCATCATGACAGCTTGGGGATTACTTACAAGATACTGGGGCCTGTTTATTGCTCATACCCCAAAGCTGGACTTTTTGATACCTCATTCCATCTCTACTGGACTTATACCGTTCATCTATGGCGATCGGGGAAAATACTTTGAGGTTTTTGCAGTCGGTATGCTCCTGTGTATGGTCTATACTTACACACAAAACTCTCCTTTGGCAGAGCATTGGAGTATCAGGATGCGCCGCCTCAGCTGGCTGATGTTCACATCGGGCCTCGTACTCATATTTTTTCTGTCCCTCTGGCATTTCTACACAGTAGGCATAATGTCTTATTATACTGAATATCATTTAATAATAAAAACTTCTTTTGACTCTTATGCACCTATAATAGTAGCCTGCTGGTCACAGTGGGAAGTTATGGCATACGCTATCGGCTATGGTTTGTGCCTGTGGGCATTGCTGTACGGTTCACCCAAGCTCAAACGCCCCTTTGAGTGGTCCGTATTACGCTGGGTCGGGATGATTTCTTTCAGTCTGTACATGTGGCATTTCCCATTCATAGACCTCTTCTTTGCATCTCTGATTAATTACAGTATCCGGCAACAGGGTTTGGGCCCTCTGGTGCAATATAGCATCCTCTGGTGTTGGGTACTCATCGTTATTATTCCTATCTCCGCCATGCTCTACCATTGGATAGAGCGCCCAAGCATCCGTCTTGGGGAACTCCTAATACGCAAGCTTGAGAGATAGGATACCGACCTTTTACAGATGAGATTTGTCCCTGTTTCTCTCTGTTGGAACGTGCCAATTTGCCCTATACTGTCCTCAACGGAGGAGTATCATGAAGACAGCTCTCAGAGACCAAGACACATCTCATCATCAAACTATCCCAGAGCCCAGTCCTTCCGCGACCATTTCGCTCGCAGAAAGTACATCTGACAAGCAGATCCCTGTGTTGGATGGTGTACGAGCAATAGCTTGTCTTAGTGTTCTTATATACCATTGGAGCTACGCAGCGGGTAAGCAGAGCATCTGGAAACCCCTGCATGATATCCATGATGTGCCTGGTATGCTCGCTTATTTTGCAGCAATGCTTGCCTATGGCGGTGACTCAGGCGTTATTCTCTTCTTTCTCCTCTCCGGCTTTCTCCTCTTTTTACCCTATGCCAAAGCTTTGCTCTTCGAGGGTCCGTGGCCTGGGCTTCGTCGCTTTTATCTCCGTCGCATCTTTCGCATTCTTCCAGGGTATTATGCAGCGGTTTTCTTGATAATCTTGTTCTTCCATCCAGAGTTCTTGCATTCTAGCCACTGGCATGATATATGGCTCTTTCTGACCTTGTGCATGGGTTATGACCTCTCTGGACACCTTAATGGGCCTTTCTGGACTCTGGCTGTGGAATTCCAGTTCTATCTGCTGCTTCCAATTCTCGCCTGGCTCTTCAGTCTGATCGTTCGTCGTGGCACACTCCATCAGCGTCTGCTCAAACTTACGCTCTGTTTGCTGATTATGGTTGCCTGGGGCTTGCTAACACGGTACTGGGGTATCTATATTGTCAATACTTCAAAACTGGATTTCTTGATCCCTCATGCTCTCTCTATGACTCTTGCTCCCTTGATCTACGGCGATGCGGGGCAATCCCTTAACGAGGGGAAATACTTTGAGGTTTTTGCTATCGGCATGCTTATTGGCATGGTCTATACCTCTACCCGATATGCTGCCTCCGCAGAGCCTTGGCGCATCAGGATGGGTCGTCTCAGCCCACTGATGTTCACCACCGGGCTCGCACTCTTAGCTTTTTTGTCCTTCTGGTATTTCTATACCATGGATACATATCCGTTTGCTTTTCCCAGACATCCAAAGATTCGGGTCATCTTGACCTTTCTTAACCCCGACATCCCTACCATAGTGTTACGCCACTGGGCAGAGTGGCAAGCTCTGGCATATGCTCTAGGCTATGGTTTCTGCATGCTGGCGCTGTTGTACGGTTCTGCCAGACTCAAGCGCCCCTTTGAGTCGTTCGTATTGCGTTGGGTCGCCTCGATTTCTTTCAGTTTATACATGTGGCATACCAACTTCTTGATCCTGTTTGCAGCGGTCCCTCTCGCCAACCTCCGACGACAGGGCTGGAGTCCTCTCGTGCAATATGGGGCCTTCTGGTGCTGGGCACTTGTCGTCATTCTTCCTATCTCTGTCATGCTCTATCGGTGGATTGAGCTACCAGGCATCCGTCTCGGCGAACGGCTCATACGCAAGCTTGAGAGATAGGTACTGGCCTTTCACAAATGAGATTTGTCCCTATTTCTCTCTATTGGAACGTGCCAATTTGCCCTACAATGTACCCAACGGAGGAGTATCATGAAGACAGCTCTCAGAGACCAAGACACATCTCATCATCAAACCATCCCAGAGTCCAGTCCTTCCGAGACCACTTCGCTCGCAGGACGTACATCTGACAAACAGATCCCTGTTCTAGATGGTGCACGCGCCATAGCTTGTCTTGGTGTCCTTTCAATGCATTTGAGCTTCCATGCAGGTCAAGAGCGCATCTGGAAACCTCTGCATGGTGTCCATGATGTGCCTGGTATGCTTGCTTTTTTTGCTGCAACGCTTGGATATGCCGGTTACTCAGGCATTATTCTTTTTTTTCTCCTCTCCAGCTTTCTTCTCTTTTTGCCTTATGCCAAAGCTTTGCTCTTAGAGGGTCCGTGGCCTTCCCCTCATCGCTTTTACCTTCGTCGCATCTTTCGCATCCTTCCAGGGTATTATGCAACGATCCTCTTGATGATTTTGTTCTTTCATCCAGAGCTCTTGCATTCTAGCCACTGGCATGAAGTCTGGCTCTTTCTGACCTTTCGCATAGGTAGTCAGCTCTCTGGACAACTTAATGGGCCATTCTGGACCCTGCCCATTGAATTCCAGTTCTATCTCCTGCTTCCAATTATCGTCTGGCTCTTCAGCCTGATCGTATGTCGCGGCACCCTGCATTGGCGTCTGCTCAAACTTACGCTCTGTTTGCTGGTTATGGTTGCTTGGGGCTTGTTGACACGGTACTGGGGGATGTATATTGCTCCTACTGCAAAACTGGATTTCTTGATCCCTCATACTCTCTCTATGACGCTTGTCCCGTTGATCTACGGCGATCCGGGGCAATCCATTAATGAGGGGAAATACTTTGAGGTTTTTGCAATCGGTATGCTTATTTGTACAGTCTATACCTATACCCGATATGCTACCTGCGCAGAGCCTTGGCGCATCAGGCTGGGTCGCCTCAGCCCAATGATGTTCATCACCGGGCTCGCCCTCTTGTCTTTTTTATCCTTCTGGTATTTCTACATCAATTTCTACATCGCAGAGGGAATGGATCAGAGTTTTTTTCCTACACATCCAAAGGTTCACGTCGTCTTAACCTCTCTTACGAGCATAGTATTGCGCCACTGGGCAGAGTGGCATACTCTGGCATACGCTCTGGGTTATGGCCTCTGCATGGTAGCGCTGTTGTACGGTTCTGCCAGACTCAAGCGCCCCTTTGAGTCGTCCGTCTTGCGTTGGATCGCCTCGATTTCTTTCAGTTTATACATGTGGCATTTCAACTTGATGAGCCTATTTGTAACGGTTCCTCTTGTCAACCTCCGACGAGAGGGCTGGAGCTCTCTCATGCTATATGGGGCCTTCTGGTGCTGGACACTGATCATCATTCTTCCTATCTCTGCCATGCTCTATCGGTGGATTGAGCTACCAGGCATCCGTCTCGGCGAACGGCTCATACGCAAGCTTACAAATCTCGGCCCAGAAAGCCCCCGTCATTCATGCGGGGGATGAATGGGCCTACCGCTTTTGGGGCTTGGGCACAGGGATATACCTTCCTGTATAAAAGAATATTCATTTTCCTTTCCTCTAGCATGAATATGTGTATATTGACACATATGAGATAATATACCCATATTCGTGAAAGGAGTAAACGCACATGTTGATCTACGAGTACAAGCTTGATGGCACCAAGAAACAATTTGCTGCCATCGAAGAGGCTATTCGTGTTGTCCAATTCATCCGTAACAAAAGCTTGCGGATGTGGATGGATGGCAAGAATGTTTCCCAAAACAACTTGCAGACCAACTGTGCTGTTCTCGCTAAAGAATACCCCTTCGCTCGTCGCCTCAATTCCATGGCTCGTCAAGCAGCGGCTTCCCGTGCATGGCTTGCTATCTCCCGCTTCTATGAGAATTGCAAGAACAAGAAACCAGGGAAGAAGGGATATCCTCAGTTTCAGCGCAACAACCGGAGCGTGGAGTACAAAACCTCTGGCTGGAAGCTTGATCCAGATGGCCGTCATATCACCTTCACCGATGGCTGTGGGATTGGTCGCCTCAAACTGGTCGGCAACCCCAATCAGCGTCTCCAAGAGTTTCCCAAGAACATGATCAAGCGAGTACGCATTGTTCGACGAGCAGACGGCTACTCTTGCCAGTTCTGCGTCGATACCGAGCGGAGAGTCGAGCATGTTCCATCGGGGAAACAACTGGGCATTGATGTCGGACTCAAGAGCTTCCTGACTGACTCGCAGGGCAATACCGTCTCCAACCCCCGGCACTATCGCAAAGCTGAGTCGAGACTCAAGCGGCTCCAGCGGAGACTTTCCCGCAAGCAAAAGACATCTGCCAGTCGTATGAAAGCCCGCAAGCAACTGGCCAAGCAGCATCTGAAAGTCCAGCGGCAGCGCGAAGATTTTGCCCGCAAACAGGCAAACGCGCTCGTCTCGTCTTGCGACCTGATTGCCTATGAAGACCTTCAGATCAAGAACATGGTCCGCAACCGCAAGCTTGCCAAGTCGATCCATGATGCCGGATGGGGGATTTTCCTGCAATGGCTTGCCCGCTATGGGTTCCTGCATGAGATCCCTATCATCGCCGTACCACCGCACTATACCAGCCAGAAATGTTCTGATTGCGACACGATTGTTCAAAAGTCGCTCAGCATTCGGACGCATATTTGTACTGGGTGTGGCGTCGTTTTGGATCGCGATCAGAATGCGGCATTAAACATCCTTTCGAAAGCACTCAAGAACGGTACCGAGGGGCACTCGGGAACCAGTGGACATGTTCCACAAAACGCTTCTGGAGACCTGACCTCTACTGCGTCCTCCAAACGGAGACGTGGCAAGTCGGATCGCTGAAGGAAGAACCCCCTCGGCAAAAGCTGAGGGGAGTGTCAGTTCCTGATTACGTGAAACATCGTTCGTCTTGTTAGAGGAACTTCGTTGGGGAATGTCAAATAGACTATCGCTTTGCTACGTTAGGAAAGAGTATTTATGAATAACTTGGATATATTCATCAGAGATCATGGCCCTACTATTGACCAAAAAACACAAGCATTCAATCAATCTACGACCAATTTGCTGGGGGTAAGTAAACCGAAAAGCCAGATCCTTGTGCTAGATGGCGTACGAGCAGTAGCCTGTCTCAGTGTTCTCTTATACCATATGAGCTTCTTAGCTGGTACGATGGGCATCTGGGGCCCGGTGTATGATATCCATGACATATTTGGCATATTTGCCTATTTTGCAGCATCTCTTGCTTATTTTGGTGAATCGGGTGTGGTCCTCTTTTTTCTCCTTTCTGGATTTCTGCTCTTTTTGCCTTATGCCAAAGCGTTGCTCTTCGAGAGTCCATGGCCTTCTCTCCGTCGCTTTTATCTTCGTCGCATCTTTCGCATCCTTCCCGGCTATTTTGTTACGCTCTTCTTGATAGCGCTCTTGTTCCATCCAGAATTCCTCCATTCTAGCCACTGGCATGACCTATTGCTCTTGCTGACCTTTAGCATGGATAAGAATCTCTCTGAACAACTTAATGGCCCTTTTTGGACACTGGCTGTCGAATTCCAGTTCTATTTACTTCTTCCGATCATCGCATGGCTCTTTAGTCTAATCGTACGCCGTGGCACACTGTATCGGCGTATGCTCAAGCTCACGCTGTGTTTGCTGGCTATGGTTGCCTGGGGCCTGTTGACACGATACTGGGGCATCTATATCGTCAATACTCCAAAACTGGATTTCTTGATCCCTCATGCTGTCTCTATGACGCTTAAACCATATCTCTTTGCTGATACAGGCAAATACACTGAAGTTTTTGCACTCGGTATGCTTCTGTGTATAATCTATTCCTATACACAAAACTCTTCTTCGGCAGAGTTCTGGAACAGCAAGATGCGTCGCCTCAGTCCGCTGATATTGATAGTGGGCCTCGCACTCCTCTTTTTTCTGTCCCTCTGGCATTTCTACTTCTTTGACACAAACCCATTTCACTATGCCAAACATCCTAAATCCTATATAGTCTCCAGCTTTATCGACCCCGGGATTCCTGCAATAGTGTCCCGCTATTGGGCGCAGTGGCAAGTTCTAGGACACGCTCTGGGCTATGGTCTCTGCCTCTTGGCGCTGTTATACGGCTCGGCCAGGCTCAGATGGCCCATTGAGTCGTCCGTATTGCGGTGGGCTGCATCAATTTCCTTCAGTCTGTATATGTGGCATCTGCCATTCTTACGCCTCTTTGCATCTAGCATTCTTAGCAATATCCAACGACAGGGTTGGGACCCCCTCATACAATATGGCGCCTTCTGGTGTTGGATACTCCTAGTCATTCTTCCTGTCTCTGCCATGCTCTATCGGTGGATTGAGCAACCAGGCATCCGTCTCGGCGAACGGCTCATACGCAAGCTTGAGAGATAGGATACCAACCTTTCACTGATGAGATTTGTCCCTGTTTCTCTCTGTTGGAATGTGCCAATTTGCCCTACAATGTACCCAACGGAGGAGTATCATGAAGACAGCTCTCAGAGACCAAGACATATCTCATGGCCAAACCATCCCAGAGCCCAGTCCTTCCGAGACCACTTCGCTCGCAGAAAGTACATCTGACAAGCAGATCCCTGTGCTGGATGGTGTACGCGCCATAGCTTGTCTTGGTGTCATTTCATTCCATTTGACCAGCGAGGCTGGTAACCAGCGCATCTGGAAACCCTTGCATGGTGTCCATGATATGCCTGGTATGCTTGCTTATCTCGCAGCAACGCTTGGCTGTGCTGGTTACTCAGGCATTATTCTCTTCTTTCTCCTCTCTGGCTTTCTCCTCTTTTTGCCTTATGCTAAAGCCTTGCTCTTCGAGGGTCCGTGGCCTGGGCTTCGTCGCTTTTATCTCCGCCGCATCTTTCGCATTCTTCCAGGGTATTATGTGGCGATCTTTTTGATGATTTTGTTCTTTCATCCAGAGTTCTTGCATTCTAGTCACTGGCATGATATATGGCTCTTTCTGACTTTCAGCATGGGTTATCACCTCTCAGGACAACTTAATTGGCTTTTCTGGACACTGCCCATTGAATTCCAGTTCTATCTCCTGCTTCCAATTCTTGCATGGCTCTTCAGCCTGATCGTTCGTCGTGGCACACTGCATCAGCGTCTGCTCAAACTTACGCTCTGTTTGTCGGTTATGGTTGCCTGGGGGCTGTTGACACGGTACTGGGGGATATATATTGCTCCTACTTCAAAACTGGATTTCTTAATCCCTCATCCTGTCTCTGAGGTGCTTGCTCCCTTGATCTACGGCGATGCGGGGCAACTCAGTAATGAGGGGAAATACTTTGAGGTTTTTGCTATCGGTATGCTTATTGGTATGGTCTACATCTATACCCGATACGCTGCCTCCGCAGAGCCCTGGCGCATCAGGATGGGTCGCCTCAGCCCACTGATGTTCACCACCGGGCTCGCACTCTTAGCTTTTTTGTCCTTCTGTTTTTTCTACATCTATTACTACATTGCAGAAAGAACAGATCGGAGTTTTTTTCCTACACATCCAAAGGTTCACGTCGTCTTGACCTTTCTTACAAGCATGGTATTGCACCATTGGGCAGAGTGGCATACTCTGGCATACGCTCTGGGTTATGGTTTGTGCATGCTGGCACTATTGTACGGTTCTGCCAGACTCAAGCGGCCCTTTGAGTCGTCCATCTTGCGTTGGGTCGCCTCGATTTCTTTCAGTTTATACATGTGGCATTTCAACTTGATGAGTCTATTTGTAACGGTCCCTCTTGTCAACCTCCGACGACAGGGCTGGAGCCCTCTCGCGCAATATGGGGCCTTCTGGTGCTGGACACTGGTCGTCATTCTTCCTATCTCTGTCATGCTCTATCGGTGGATTGAGCTACCAAGCATCCGTCTCGGGGAACGGCTCATTCGCAAGTTTGAGAGATAGGATACCAACCTTTCACAGATGAGATTTGTCCCTGTTTCTCTCTGTCGGAATGTCTTAATTTGCCTTACACTGTCCTCAACGGAGGAGTATTATGAAGACAGCTCTCAGAGACCAAGACACATCTGATAATCAAACCATCCCAGAGCCCAGTCCTTCCGAGACCATTTCGCTCGCAGGAAGTACATCTGACAAGCAGATCCCTGTGCTGGATGGTGTACGCGCCATAGCTTGCCTTGGTATCATTTCATTCCATTTGATCGATGATTCAGGTAAACAGCACATTTGGAAAACTCTGCATGGTGTCCATGATATGCCTGGTATACTTGCTTATCTTGCAAAAATGCTTGCCTATGCGGGTGACTCAGGTGTTATGCTCTTCTTTCTCCTCTCCGGCTTTCTTCTCTTTTTGCCCTATGCTAAAGCCTTGCTCTTTGAGAGTTCGTGGCCTTCCATCTGCCGCTTTTATCTTCGTCGCATCTTTCGCATCCTTCCAGGATATTATGCAGCGCTCTTCTTGATGATCTTGTTCTTTCATCCAGAGTTCTTGCATTCCAGCCACTGGCATGACCTATGGCTCTTTCTGACCTTGTGCATGGGTTATGACCTCTCTGGACATCTTAATGGGCCTTTCTGGACTCTGGCTGTGGAATTCCAGTTCTATCTGCTGCTTCCAATTCTCGTCTGGCTCTTCAGTCTGATCGTTCGTCGTGGCACACTCCATCAGCGTCTGCTCAAACTTACTCTGTGTTTGCTAGCTATGGTTGCCTGGGGCCTGATGACACGGTACTGGGGGATGTATATCGCTCCTACTGCAAAACTAGATTTCTTGATCCCTCATCCTGTCTCTATGACGCTTGTCCCGTTGATCTACGGCGATGCGGGGGAATGGGTTAATGAGGGAAAATACTTTGAGGTTTTTGCTATCGGCATGCTTATTGGCATGGTCTATACCTCTACCCGATACGCTGCCTCCGCAGAGCCTTGGCGCATCAGGATGGGTCGCCTCAGCCCACTGATGTTCACCACCGGGCTCGCACTCTTAGCTTTTTTGTCCTTCTGGTATTTCTACATCTATTTCTACATTGCTGAGAGAACAGATCAGAGCTTTTTTCCTACACATCCAAAAGTCCACATCATCTTGACCTTTCTTACGAGCATGGTACAGCGCCATTGGGCAGAGTGGCAAGCTCTGGCATACGCTCTGGGCTATGGTTTGTGCATGCTGGCACTGCTGTATGGTTCTGCCAGACTCAAGCGCCCCTTTGAGTCGTCCGTCTTGCGTTGGGTCGCCTCGATCTCTTTCAGTTTATACCTGTGGCATTACAACTTGATGGGCCTGTTTGTAAGAGTCCCTCTTGTCAACCTTCGACGACAGGACTGGAGTCCTCTCATGCAATATGGGGCTTTCTGGTGCTGGACACTGGTCGTCATTCTTCCTATCTCTGCCATGCTCTATCGGTGGATTGAGCAACCAGGCATCCGTCTCGGTGAACGGCTCATACGCAAGCTGACGAGATAAGCTGCCCTCTGCCGAGACGGCCATCCAGAGCTGCTAACAAAAAACCAATCGTGGCTACCTCGCGGTGTTGCGCTCCATTACAAACCGTTGTTGGATTACTTCTCGTCCTTTTTTGATACGAGATGTATCTTGCAACTCGTCTTCAGATGCTAAAGGAAGTTCGACATTTTCCTTGTTGGCTCTAGGTCCTTTTCCTGTGCCAGGATGATCTGCATAATTTCCAACGAGGTGTAGATATTTTTGAGGGACAGTCTCAATTTCTTCAGGAGAGGGAATAGGCCTTTGTAAGTTTACTTTAAACTTTAAAGGTAGATCATAAGTTACACCCCAAGATTGTTCGACAATGGCTCTAGCAAGGATTTCACCTATTAAGGATGGTACAGCATTGCCAATCTGCATTTGTGCAGAACGTCTACTACCGACTACAATAATGTCGTCAGGAAATGTTTGCAATCTTGCTAACTCTTTTATGCTTAAAAGCCTATTATCCCAGTGAAATGGACCAGTAGCAGGTCCAGGCTGGGCCACAATCGTCCAAGCTGGCCGATTTTTAGCCAACTTGAGTAAAAAGTTCCAAAATCTCGTTCTCCACCCAAATAGTGGCAACCCTTCTTTTCGGTTAGTATGCCAAAGATAATTTTCTCCCTCGGGAATAGAGGAAAGAAGGTCAGCCCACTTGCCAGATACTCTCAAGTCTTCATCTGGATCTAGACTCAACTGACCAATAGCGTCCCAAGCTGTGACATGAAATGGCAAGTTTGGGTCTACATAATCAGCGATTAGCTGAACATAATTTACACCCTCATCTGTAAGATCGTTATTGTCCAGAAATGCTCTATGAGTGGGATCGGGAAAACGAAAAACTTGCCCGTCTCGATGGCCAACTAGAAAAAAGCGTTTTCTTAACTGTGGAACTCCATAATCAGCCACATTCATTACTTTCCAAGATAACTGATACTTTGTACCACGTTTATTATTTATTTCTCTAGTTAAAGACTCTAGCAAAAGGAAGCCATCTTCCTTACC
>Ga0207416_1000299_pt1 | contig 89316 bp, 88 predicted proteins | sample PaiPotPPM11metaG_FD_184107 | JGI IMG/M metagenome (GOLD analysis project Ga0207416, IMG submission 184107) | Iron sulfur acid spring bacterial and archeal communities from Banff, Canada, to study Microbial Dark Matter (Phase II) - Paint Pots PPM... ... | reverse complement strand
GCGCATGGCCGGCCACATCGTCTACCTGGAGGACGGGCGGCTCGCGGAGGAGGGCTCGCACGAGGAGTTGATGCACCGCGGCGGCGGCTACGCCAATCTGTACCGCTTGCAGGCGGATCTGTACCAGGGTGCCCGGGCCGGGGTGATTAGGAGATGAGAAGACGTTGGGACCGGCAACTGGGGAGCCCGCTCAGGCGAGTGTTTCGGCAACGGTGGGGGCCGGGGACTGCTGGACCGGGCCGGCGGCCTCGGTGGCATCGCCCCATCGCTCCGGACGCGTGGCGCCGGATCACTGGGGCCGTCGTCACACTGTGGCGCGCGCTGCGCCTGGTGTGGGAGGCGGACCCGCCCCGCGCGACGCTCCAGTTGATCCTTATGCTGCTCATGAGCGGGCTACCGGTCGCGCTGGCCTGGCTCTCCAAGCTGGTCATCGACCGGCTCAACGCGGTGGTCGTGCTACACCAGCGTGCCCCAGCAACGGTGGATGCCGCGTTCACGGCGGCTGCGCTCTATGTCGTCTTTCAGTTGCTAGGTCGCCTGCTCGATCCTGTGCAGCGCCAGGTGGATGTCACGTTGAGCACGCGCGTCCTTGGCCACGTCGACCGGCGGACGATGGCGGCGGGGGCTGCCATCCCCGACCTGGATCACTTCGAGCGGAGGGAGTTTCACGACGAGCTGACGCTGATTCGCGGCGAGGTCACCCACCGGCCGGTTCATCTGGTGACGATCCTCGCTCTGTGCGGGCGCCACCTGCTGACCGCGCTCGGCTCGGTGGCGCTCCTCGCCCACGTCCATCCGTTACTCCCGTTTGTGCTGATCGCCTGCGTCGTTCCCCAGACCATCGTCCAGACGCGACTGGAGGAGCTTAGTTACGACAGCCTCACCAAACGTTCCGAGGCGGCGCGGATGATGGCCTACTGCGCGCGCCTCACGACCACGGCGGATGCTGCCAAAGAACTGCTGGTCTTCGGCGTCGGCCCCTGGTTCCGCGAGCGCTGGCGGCGCCTGTCGCAGGAAGCGCTGACGGAGACGGCACGCCTGCGGGGCGTCCGGCTACTCTCCACGGCCGGCGTCGTGGCCGGATACGGCGCCGGGCTGGCGCTCATTTACGCTGGCGTGGCGATGGGGCTGAGCGGCCATCGTCTGACCGTCGGCGACTTCGCCCTCTACCTGAGCGTGGCCTCAGGGCTCCAGCGGATGCTGGCCAGTTTGGGCGGCAACGCCACCTCGGTCATGATCGACCTGCGTTTCTTGGCGCGCTGGTTCGCCTTCCTCCACGACACCCGGCCGAGTATCGCGCTAGCTCCTGCAGGAACGGGCCGGCAGGCGCCGCCGCGCTTCCGGCAGGTGCTGGAGCTGCGCGACGTGTCGTTCACCTATCCCGGCCAGCCGCGCCCGGTCTTGGAAGGACTGACCTGCACACTGGGCGCCGGGGAGACGGTGGCCGTAGTCGGGGCGAATGGCGCCGGCAAGACGACCCTGGTCAAGTTGCTCACTCGCCTCTACGACCCGACTTCCGGAGACATCCTGCTCGACGGCGTGCCCATTGCCGCCTACGACCTCGCGCAGTTGCGACAACGGGTCACGGTGCTGTTTCAGGACTTTGCCCACTTCGCGCTGAGCGCGCAGCACAACATCGGCGTGGGCGACGTGGCCCGCGTGGAGGATCGCGAAGGAGTGCTGGCCGCCGCGCGCTGGGCGGGGTCCGACACGGTGCTGGCCAAGCTGCCTCAGGGGTTGGACACCCCGCTCACGCGCACCTTCACCGGCGGCGTCGACCTCTCCGGCGGCGAGTGGCAGAAGATCGCCATGGCCCGCGCCGCCATGCGCGACGCGGCGCTGGTGATCCTCGATGAACCGACCGCCGCCTTAGACGCCCAGGCCGAGAACGAGCTCTTCCAGCGTTTCCGCGCGCTGGCGGCGGGAAGGACGGTGCTGCTGATCAGCCACCGCTTCAGCACGGTGCGCATGGCCGACCGCATCCTGGTGCTGGAGGGCGGGCGCATCATCGAAGAGGGGACGCACGAGAACCTGGTTGCGCTTGGTGGCCGATATGCCGCGCTGTATGAGCTGCAGGCCGGGCGATATCGGTGACCAGCGCTCCTGTCTAGTCCCCCTGCCGGGTGGAGCGCGAGGTACGGCCTTGCACGGCAGCGGCGATGCGGGCCAGCACGCCCGGCAGGTCCGCCAGCACCTCATCATTACGGAAGCGGATGACCGGATAGCCGTAGGCCGCCAAATGGTCCTGGCGGGCGACATCATGATGCGCTTGCTCCGGCTGATCGTGAATCATGCCACCCAACTCCACGACCAGCCGGCGTGACGGGCAACAGAAATCGAGGATAAAGGGACCGAGCGGGTGCTGGTTGCGGAACCGTAGCCCGCACAACTGCCGGCCCTGCAAGGCCGACCAGAGTTGCTGCTCGGCTGGAGTCATCGACGAGCGCAGCGCCCGCGCCGCGGCCCCGACCTCAGGCGACACCCCGCGAATGCGTACCGGCTGTCTTCTCGCCACGCGCGCCCCCGCTTTCGAGGGGACAAGCGTAGCGCGGGCGACGGGCGTCGGCTCAGACCATCACGGAACGTCGGCTGGTGGGGGGCCGGGGGGGGCCGCTCCCCCACCAGCCGACCTCTGCCGCTGGCATCTTCGACGGCTACGAACGTTCGTGCAGTGGCGCGCATGAAGCAGACGTCCATTGACAAGGACGGTTGCGATCGTCGTCCGGATGCGCGACGCGTCACACGCCTGGGACGGCTATCCCCGCGATTGGAATGCGAGCCATGATGGCAGCGTCTGGCCCCGCCCCGTCGTACGCGCGTATCAGCTCAACATAACGATGAGTCGCACGCTCTACCGCCGCTGTCCCCACCCCCGCGACGAGGACGCTGCTGTCATCGAGGCTCACGATCCAGGCATCCCCGCTCTCGCCGTGCCGCCGGCTGTCTTCCCCCGCCTGGCCTGGCACAGCGGCCGTCACGGTGAGGTCAGCCACAAAGATGGTGAGGCCGTTGGGCTGCGCGGGGCGGTCGAGGATGAGCGGCAGAGCGCCGATTTGCTCCAGGATAGCCTGCTGAACGCGGGCCGCCGCCATTCCGACACCCATGCCGCCCAGCGGCACGATCGTGAGCCCTTCCAGGATGGCCGGCGGGGTCGCCTGGAGGTCTGCCTCCATCCGGTACTGCTTCACGCCCTGGTGCGTGTTGATGCGCTCGGCGACGAGCCGGAAGCCGGCGCGCTGGTACAGGCGCAGCGCTCTGCCATTGTCCGGATGAACGGTGAGCCTGACGCGGCCTACTCCTGAGACGGCTGCGGAGGACAATAGATGCCGCAGTAGCGCGCGACCGAGGCCCAGCGACTGCGCCTCGCCCCGCAGTCCGATGCCGAAAACGGGGACGGACTCCTCGTGCCACTGGAGGAAGGCGTAGCCGAGCACCAGCTCGCCAGCCCTCGTGTTGTCCACGGCGATCAGCCGGTAGGTCGGGTCCCGCGCCGCGTCCAAGGCCAGCCGCCGCGCCTCATCCTCATCCAGGCTGAAGAAGTAATAGATCTCCTGTTCCGTCAGCGCGGCGAAGAAGTCGGCCATCCGGTCGGCATCGCTCGACACGACCGGCCGCAACGCCGCGACGCGCCTGTCACGGAGGACAACGTCTCGCCTGGGCTCGACGCGCCAGGTCGGAGGCTGGAGCGGTGGAGTCATGGCAGCCGGCTCATTCGCGACGGCAACGCCCCGGCCCAGGTCCCGCCGAGGCCGGCTTACTCATCGTGGCTCCGTTGACCCGCCGTATCGTCCAGCAAGCGAACGGCAGCGTCCACGATCATGTCGCCCGCTTCCGGCGCCAGCCGGCTCTGCGAGCCGAAGATCGTCTCGTAGCCGCCTTCCTCGAAGGCGGCCCGATGGGGGATGTAGCCGACCCAATCGTTCGCCATGGTGACGACGATCGTGTGCGCGAAGGGCGAGCGACCCTGGATCTCGCGGCCCAACTCGACGAATAGCTCGCCAGGGATCGCCAGGAGCGCCACGTCGTCCAGTGCGACCAGCTGCAGCGCAGTCTGCGTCGGGACGGGACCGCGCTCCACCAGCTTGACGTACTCGTCGGCATAATACTTCACTACGCGTCCAAAGTTGAGCTGGCTGAACTTGGGCTGGTACGCCTCGGCGATCAGGTCAAAGGGGAATCGGTCGATCCGGCGTGCCGGCAACGAGATGGCCCGCTCGCGGATGCGCAGGTGGGCTCCTGTGCGCCACTGCACGGACAGCAGAGCAGGCGGTACCACCGCGGCCAGTTGCGTCCCGAACTCCGCCGCGTCGGCAACCAGCGGGTTGGTGTTGGCGGCTGCGCCGGAGGTGTAAAAAATCCGGCTGCTCGCTAAGCCCAGCCGCTCGGCCAGGCTCGCGGCGAAGTAGCCCGGGTAATTGGCCGACCAGCGGCCGTCGCCGGCGCAGGTGGCGTGGCAGGCGAAGTTGGCGAACAGCGCTTGCAAGCGGTCACCGGTCCGAAAGGCGAGCAGCGGCAGGCGGGGGTCGATGTCACCTGCCGGGCCGACGACCGGGTCGTCGGGCAGCAGCAGCCAGGTGTTGCGCACTCGCCCATTCCGGAGCTTGGCGCGACGGTAGTGCGCTAGGGTTCCCTGCTCGGCCTGCGCGTAGGCCCACTCCGCCGGCGCCATTGTCCCGGCCGCGGTGGCTACCACATCCGCAATGCGCCGCGGCAGCTCCTCCATATAGGCCTGGGGCCAGCTCGTCGCGGCATAGCGGAGCGTCGCCGGTCCCTGGTGGGTGTGACTGCAAGCGATGAGCACGTGCTCGCCGGGGATGCCCACCGCGCCGGCAATCAGCTCACGAGCCCTGAGCACCGTGTCGCGTTCAAGGCCGATCACGTCGAGCGTCACGAGCGCGGCACGGGTGGCGCCGTCGTCCAGGACGAGCGCCCTAGCGTGAAGCGGATCGCGCACACCCAGGCTAGGCGCCGCCCAGAGTCCGCCGGCGATGTCCAGCCCCCGAGGAGGGGTGATGTCGATACTTCCGGTCCCCACAGCGACGGTCACGGTGGCCATCTCCTCCAATCCGGCTCGTGTTGTAGGATGACTTTACTACCCAGCGACTTAATGATACAACACAGTGTACGGACGCAGGACGATCGGGGAAGCGTCCGCCGAGCTCGCGATGGCGGGGAATTAGAGATGATCGTGCCGGCTCGTGCCAGCGTCGCCGAGGCCAAACGGTGGCGGAAGCCGCCCCGGCTCTACGGGGCGGTGGCCCACGATCTGGCCGAGGCCATTACCGAGGGACGCTTTGCACCAGGCGACTTCCTGCCGACGGAGCATGCGCTGGCTACCGAGTACGGCGCGAGTCGCGGCGTGGTACGCGAAGCCCTGCGGCTGCTCAGTGCGCGAGGGATGATCGAGGTGTTCCATGGAAGAGGTAGCCGCGTCTTGCCTCGCCACCGGTGGCAGCTACTCGATCAATTGGTCCACCTGATGCAGGAGGACCGGCGGGTCCCGCGAGACCTCCTCCAGCTCCGACGCATTCTGGAGGTCGAGATCGCCGGCATGGCGGCCGAGAGCGCCTCCGACGCGCAGTTAGAAGCGATGGGTCTGACCATTGACCAGATGCGGGCGGACGCCGATCGCCCTGAAATCTGTATCGAGCACGACATCCAGTTCCACCGGTTGCTGGCCGAGGCGGCGGGCAACGTCCTGCTCCCGCTCGTGCTCGAGCCGGTGGGCCAGCTCCTGCGGGCCAGCCGCCTGGCGACGATCCACAACCCCGGCTCCGTCGACCGCTCCGTGATGGCCCACCAGCAGATCCTGGACCAGGTTCGGGCGCGCGACATGGCCGGCTCGCGAGACGCTATGCACCGTCACCTTGTCCAGGTAGAAGGCGAGATCCAACAAATGAAGGGAGCGTTCGAGCCCGCCATGGCGAGCCAGTAGTGCGCGCTGCCAGGGGGCATGGTTGGCTCCCCGGCGATATCGCGGCAATGGTCCGTAGACAAGGATAGGAGAAAGCATCATGAGTCGCTTCACGACGCGCGATCTTGCGAGCCGCCGGAGGTTGCTGACCCTCGCCGGGAAGCTGGTTGCAGTTACCGCCGTGGTACCGCTACTCCAGGCATGCTCGGGAGGCCAGACGACCAGCTCCAGCGCGGCAGCGTCGTCACTGGCCTCGGGGGCTGTGTCCGCCTCCGTCGCCTCTTCGACCGGGGTGGCGAAGGCGACTGGGACGGTCGTCTTCTGGAACCCGACGCAGAAACTGGGCGACATGATCGTCCAGGAAGCTGCCAAGGCAAAGCCTGACCTCAAGCTCCAGTTCGTGCTGGGCGAATACGACAGCAACACGAAGACCATGGCCGTGCTGGCCGCCGGCAATCCGCCGGACCTCTCCTACCTGGGCCGCTGGCAGGGTCCGGACCTGGCCGTGCGCAATGCCATCTTCGCGATGGACGACAAGATCAAGCTGGCGGGTTCCTGGAAGTGGAGCGATGTCTGGCCGCGCCTGCAGAAGGACTCCGTGCAGTGGGGCAAAACCTGGGTCATCCCTTACTCGACGGACACCCGGGCCTTCTTCTACAACAAGACCCTGATGCAGAAGGCCGGGCTGGATCCGGACAAGCCGCCGACCACCTGGCAGGACATGGTGGCCCAGGCCGCCAAAGCCACGACCAAGGACAGCTCCGGCAAAATCAACATCATCGGCTACACGCCCACCTTCGGCAACCCGCCCACCTATTTGACCTTCTACTCCATGCTCTGGGTGCTCGGCTCGGACTTGGTGAACGATGATCATACCAAGGTGACTTTACAGGACAAGGGTGCAGAGGCGATGACCGCAGTCAAGGGCCTCATGGATCAGCAAGGCGGCTACGAGCAGGCGGCGGCGTTCACCAAGGGCCTCACGATGGGGACCGGCATCGACGCCTTTTCCGCCGGCAAGGTGGTCTTCGGGATGAACAGCGAGGGCGTCTTCCCGAACTATGATAAGTACTCGCCGGACCTGCAGTACGGCATCATTCCTGGCCCGGTCTACACCCCGAACACGGAGCACCTGAACTACGACGGCGGCGGTGGGTGGTATTACTTCAAGAAGGCCAAGAACCCTGACGGCGCCTGGCAACTGACCGACTTTCTCATGGGTAAGGACTTCTACACCAACTACGCCGACCAGTCGGGCGGCATCCCCGCCTTGCAGACCGTGGCGCAGGCCTGGGGCGCCAAGGACAAGCGCCGAGAGCAGTTCCTCGCTACCGCGGCGACAGTCCATTGGATCCCCATCGTCGTCGGCACGCTGGACATGCTGAACTTCATCTCGACGATGTGGGACGACATCCTCATCGGCAAGAAGCCGATGGATCAGGAGCTGAAGACGGCGGCGGACGCCGTCCAGGGGATTCTGGATAAGAACAACGCCTATCCGCCACCGCAAGGCTAGGGTGGGGCACGCCATGAACGCATCAGCGCAGGTGATCCCAAGCCAGGCGCGCCGCCGCCGCGCCGGCGGTATGGCGCGTCGAGAGGCCATTGAGGGCTACCTGTTCATCTTACCCTGGATCGTGGGTCTCATCGTCTTTACGGCCGGTCCGTTCCTCGCGGGCTTCTTGCTGAGTTTCACGGACTACAGCGCACTGCAAGCGCCGAACTGGACCGGCCTCCAGAACTACGTCAAAGTCTTCCACGACCAGAACTTTTATCTCTCTATCTTTAATACGCTGTACTACGTCGTACTGTCGGTCCCGCTGGGTATGGTGATCGGGTTTGGCCTGGCGCTGCTGCTCAATCAGAAGATCCCCGGCATCGCCTTTTTCCGTACCGCCTTCTACATGCCGTCCATCGTCCCGGCGGTACCCTCGATCATGCTGTTCCTCTGGATCCTGAATGATCGCTTCGGCCTGCTCAACGGCTTCCTCAGCAGCATCGGGATTTCGGGGCCGGACTGGCTCACCTCGCCGAGCTGGACCAAGCCGTCGCTGGTGATCTGGAGCCTCTGGCAGGTCGGCGGCAGCATGATCATCTACCTGGCCGGCCTCCAGTCCGTGCCGCAGGAGTTGTACGAAGCGGCAAGCATCGACGGCGCCGGCGCCGGCCGCAAGTTTTGGCACGTCACCATCCCGATGATCTCACCGACTATCTTCTTCGTGCTGACCATCGGTATTATCTCCAGCTTTCAGGTCTTCACGGCGGCGTTCTTGTTGGGTTCGGGCAACTACGGCATGCCCGGCGCCGGCCCGCTGAACTCCCTGCTGTTCTGGGTGCTGAACATCTACCAGCAGGGTTTCTACTTCTACCGGTTCGGTTATGCATCCGCGCTGGCCTGGCTCCTCTTCGTCGTCATCATGCTGGTGACCTTAGTGCAGCTCGCGCTCGCCCGGCGCTGGGTCTACTATGAGGCTGAAACGCCGGGCCGCTAGGGAAAGATATGGCAGCAACAGGAACGATGTCCCTCGCGCGATCCAGACGGAGGTCGCAGGGTCTGATGGCCGGACGCGTGCTCCGCTACGCGGCCCTCATCCCGCTCAGTGTGGTCTTCTTGGCGCCGCTGGTCTGGATGCTCTCGACGTCACTGAAGACCGACCGGCAGCTCGGGCTGTGGCCGCCGGTCTGGATTCCCACCCCTCCGGTCTGGCTGAACTATGCCCACGCCTGGACCTCGGCGCCCTTCGCGCTCTACGCGCGAAACACGCTGATCATCACCGCCACGGCGATGCTCGGGCAGTTGCTCTCCGCTTCGGCGGTTGCCTACGGCTTTGCCCGCCTGCGCTTTCCAGGGCGCGACATCCTCTTCATCGTTGTCCTGGCGACGATGATGCTGCCGGGCGTCGTCACCCTGATCCCGACCTACATCCTGTTCCAGAAGCTGGGTTGGCTCAATACCTTCCTGCCCCTCATCGTCCCGGCCTACTTCGGAGCGCCGTTCTTCATCTTCTTGCTGCGTCAGTTCTTCCGGTCCATCCCGATGGAGCTCTCGGAGGCGGCCAAGATCGACGGCGCCTCCAATCTGCGCATCCTGCTCCAGCTCATCCTTCCACTCTCCAGGCCGGCACTGGCGACGCTCCTGATCTTCTCGTTCACCGGCAATTGGAACGACTTCCTGGGTCCGCTCATTTACCTGAACACTCAGGACAAGTACACCTTGACCATTGGCCTGCAGGTGTTTCTGCAGCAGAACAGCACGCAATTTCAGTACCTTATGGCGATCTCCTTCCTGATGAGTCTGCCAATCATCGTGGTATTCTTCTTTGCCCAGCAGCACTTCGTGCGTGGCATCGTGATGAGCGGAATCAAGGGCTAAGCCGGTGCGAGTGCTGACGGGAATGCTGATCCAGGAGTCCAACACCTTTTCGCCTGTCCCGAGCGGGCTCGACGACTTCGAGGCCGGTTGCCTGCGCTACGATCAGGACAGCATAGACGGCTTGGCGGACACCCGCACGGAGATCGGCGGCTTCATCCAGTCGAGTCGTCGTCACGGGGTGGAGCTGGTCCCGACACTGACGGCCTGGGCCTCCAGCGGCGGACCGATCAGCGCGCGGGACTTCAATCGGCTGACGGCCGAATTCCTGGCCCGGGTCCGAGCGGCCGGTCACGTCGACGGTGTGCTGCTGGCGCTCCACGGGGCCTGGGTAAGCGAGCAAGAGCGGGACGCCGACGGTTGGCTGCTGACGGAGCTGCGCCGGCTCGTCGGGCGCGACGTTCCGATCGTCGCGACCCTCGACCTGCACGCCAACGTCACTGAGGCGATGGTCAAGGCGGCTGATGCCCTGGTCGGCTTTCGCAGTTATCCCCATACCGACATGTACGAGACTGGGGAGCGGGCAGCCGAGCTGCTGTTCCACTGCCTCAAGGCCCGTTCTCGCCCGGCCATGGCGATCCGCAAGCTTCCGATGGTGGTACCGCCCGAGAATGCGCAGACGACCGAAGGGCCGGCGGCGGATGTGATGCGTGAAGTGATCGGGCTGGAGTCGCTCCCCGGGGTCCGCTCGGCGTCCCTGTTTGTCGTCCAACCGTGGCTCGACGTGGCGGAGATGGGTTGCACGGTCGTCGTCGTCACCGATGGCGGCGCACAGTCCGTGCAGCAGCAGGCCGATCGCGTCGCGGAGCTCCTGTGGAGCCGCCGTCACGAGTTCCATGTCCCGCTGCTGTCTCCGCATGAGGCGGTGCGGCAAGGCTTGCAGGTGAAGGAAGGCCCAGTGCTGCTCGTCGACTCCGCGGACGGCGTCAGCTCCGGCGCGCCGGGGGATAGCACGGCTTTGCTGCGAGAGCTGGTGGATGCCCCCCTGCGCGGTAAGGCCCTGCTGACGTTGGTCGATCCCTATGCTGCTCGTGCCGCGGCGCCGGCCGACGGCAAGGAGATCACTTTGGCTATCGGTGGCCGGCTTGATCCCGCCCGCCACCAGCCGGTCCCCGTCACCGGCGTCGTCCGCCGGCTGACGGGTGGGCGGCTCACCTTCACTGCCGGCGTTGGCGATGGCCTCACGTCTGACATGGGTACCGCCGTGGTACTGGAATCGGGGATGCTGCAGGTGTTGCTCACCGAGCGCCCGGTTCCATGCTATGACCCGGGCATCTACTGCGCGGCTGGGCTGGACCCTTCCAGCGCGCAGCTCGTGGTGGTGAAGTCGCCGAACAACTTCCGCTGGACCTATCGCGACATCGCCAAGCAATGGATCTACGTCGATGCGCCGGGTGCGAGCACTCCTCGGTTGCAATCGCTGTCCTATCACAAGGTGCAGCGTCCGCTCTTCCCCCTGGACGACTGGAATTGGCGACCGAATGGCTAGCGCTGCCCAGCGGTTCCCCATGTATTGAAGCGAGGATGATGAAGATATCCCGCGTAGGTCTAGATTCCTACAGTTTGACGGGACCGACCGGTCACGAGATTTGTGACCGCGATGTATTTCGGCAGTTACAGAAAGCCAAGGAGCTTGGCGCTGAGGGCCTGCAGTCGACCATTCCTGACGACGCGGTGCGAGTTCGCGACGCCTTCGCGCTAGCTGCTGATCTGGACCTGTACCTGGAGCCATACGTGCAGCTTCCGCTACACTGGCAGGCCGACAGCTCTGTGGTGGAACGACGCGAGCAGAGGTTTCACCTGACCTGCCGGCTGGCTGCCGAGCACGACGTCCAGGCGCTGCACTGCACCATGGGCGCGCGCGAGCGATTCCAGGACTTGGGTCGATGGAAGGAGTTCGTTGCCGCTACCGCCGCCTGTTTGCAACGGCTGGCCCCCGAGCTACGCGAGCACGGCCTGCGCCTCGGCATCGAGAATCACTGGGACTACACGACCTATGAGATCGTGCAGATCGCCGAGCAGGTCGGCGCGGACGTGGTCGGGGTTGGGCTGGACACGGGCAATCTCCCCATCCTCGGCGAGGCGCCCGACGGCGGAGTGGCGCGCTCGGCGGCCTGCGCAGTCACGACCCATCTCAAGGACGTGATGTTGATGTCGACGGAGCGCGGTGCAGCGAGGCCCGTGATGCCGCTGGGCCAGGGGCAGATGGACATCGCTGGTACAATCCGCGCGATCGTTCAGCGCAATCCGACCATCAACTTCACCATCGAGGATCACTCGGTCATCTACGACATCGACTATTTTGCGCCGTGGTGGTTGGAAGCTGTACCGGAGCTGACCGCCTACGACATCGCCACGATGGCGCGGCTGGCGCGTGAGGGCGACCGCTGGCTGGCCGAGCGGCGCGTCCCCGATCCGCATGCCGCGGAGCTCGTGCCCTGGTCCATCCGTGGTCCGGCGCGACTGGCGACCGACATCCAGTTTGTCAAGGGCGTATTGGCTGGCATCGCCTCTTGTTCCGCGAGTGAGACACAGAAAGGCCACCAATGACCGACCGCCTAGGAGTAGGGTTAATCGGCGCCGGCGGGATCAGCCGTGCGCATATCCCCGGCTATCTGCAGTGCCAAGATCGCGCCAACGTCATCGCGGTCGCCGACGAGCGCGAGGACGCCGCCCGCGCAGCCAGCCAGGCGCTCGGCGGCGGGACCGTGTATACCGACTGGCGTGCCCTGCTGGAAGACCGCGAAGTCGACGCTGTCGACATCTGCTTGCCCCACGACCTGCACGAGCCGGTCGCTGTCGCCGCTGCGCAGCAGGGGAAACATATCCTGGTGGAGAAGCCCATCGCCCGCGACCTGCGCGAAGCCGACGCCATGCTGGCGGCGGCCGAGCGAGCCGGGGTGACGCTCATGGTGTGTCACGACCGCCGCTACCACCCGGCCTTCGTCCGCATCAAGGAGCTGGTGGATTCCGGCGCGCTCGGCCGGCTGCTCTGCCTACGCTTGGACCACAACCAGTTCATCCGGCTGACGCCGGAGCACTGGATCTTCCAGAAGGACCGGCTCGGCGGGGGTGCGGTGATGAGCTGCCTCATCCATCAGCTTGACCTCATGCGCTGGTACGGCGGCGACGTCTCGCTGGTAGGTGGCCTCTCCCTGACTATTCCGGAGCGCATGGAGGGGGAGATCATCGGCATCGTGCCGCTGCGCTTCCGATCCGGCGCGTTGGGCGACGGCGTGATCAACTGGCATATGCACAGTAGGGGTGAGGCCGGCGGCCTTTGGTACGAGCTCGTCTGGCTGAGCGGGACCGAGGGCAACCTCCACAATATGGACGGCATCCATCTGCTGCGGCACGACGGCTCCCAGCGGTATGAGACGATTCCAGTGCCGGAAGGCACGGGCCACCCTCGTGCCATCGCCCACTTTGTCGACTGCGTGCTCAACGGACGGGAGCCGCTCACTAATGGGCGGGAAGGTCGCGCCGCGCTGGAGCTGGCCATGGCCGCCTACCAGTCCGAGCGAGACAACTGCTTTGTCAAGCTGCCGTTGCCGGCGCAGCGCCCCTAAAGTACAGGAGTCGCAATGTCAACGCTGACTGAGGAGCTGGCGATTCATGGCGGTCCCGCCGCGGTGCCGCCGGGAACGATTCAGCCGTGGCCGACCGTGACGGACCTGGACAAGGCCGCGGTGTTGCGGGTGCTGGACCGTGGGACGCTGTGGGGACCGGCAGCTCCCGAGGTGACGGCTCTACAGCAGGAGTGGGCCGCGTTCCTCGGCGCTCGCTATTGTTTGGCCGCGAACTCGGGGACGGCAGCGCTGCACATGGCAGTTGCCGCCGCTGGGGTCGAGCCCGGCGACGAGGTCATCACCCCCCCCCTGTCCTGGACATCCACGGCAACCTGTATCCTGCACCACAACGCCATCCCCATCTTCGCCGACATTGACCCGCACACCTTCACCATCGATCCAGAGCGGATCGTCGAGAAGATCACGCCGCGCACCCGCGCTATCTTGCCCGTACACCTCTACGGGCTACCGGCCGATATGGCGCCGATCCTGGCGCTGGCCGAGCGGCACGGCCTCAAGGTCATCGAAGACTGCTGCCAGGCGCACGGCGCGGAGTACCAGGGAAAGAAGGTCGGAACGCTCGGTCACGTCGCCGCGACGAGTTTTAACGGCAACAAGAATCTGCCCGGTGGCGAAGGCGGAGCGCTCAACACCGACGATGTGCGCCTTTGGCAGGAGGCGGCCCGACTGCAGCAGTTCGGCGAGCACCGGCGTGCCGACGGCGCTCGCGAGTACAACGCCTACGGGATGGGCTGGATGTACCGGACGACGGAAATGACCGCCGCCTTCGTGCGCTCCCAGCTTGGTCGCCTCGACGCCGTCACCGATCATATCCGGCGCAACGCCCAGGCGCTCACGCGCGCGCTGACCGGCATTCGTGGGCTCCAAACGCCGGTTGAGCCGCCAGGCCGCAAGCACGTGTTCTTCCGCTACGTGGCGCAGTTCCGGCCGGAGGAGCTAGGCATTGCGGCGCCACTGGCGCCGGCCAGCGAGCGCATCCGCCAGGCGCTGCGGGCCGAAGGGGTAGCCATCGGCCGTGCCGAGTTCGTCCTACCGGGGATGACGCTCTTTCAGGAGAAGCGCGGCTACGGCAAGGGGTGCCCGTGGACCTGCCACTATCGGCAGCCAATCGAGTACCGGGCGGAAGACTACCCGAGGGCGGTCAGCGCTATCGACTCGATCATCCCGATCACTGGGCTGACGCCACCCAACGATGCGGCGGTGATAGCCGGCTACGTCAAGGCATTCGAGAAGGTATTTGGCCAGCTTGACCGGCTGCTGGCGGAGCGCTGAGCCGGCGGTTGAAACCGCGCCTATCACTGAGCAAAGCTCGCCTGCGCGGGCTGGTCACATTTGAGGATGGCCGCACCTCCGACCGCGGGCAGTCCGCGCAGGCGGACTTCGCCCGGCACAAGGCGCGACTTCAGTCGCCGGTCACTTGATGGATATGTCATCAAAGGAGCAGACGCATGCTGCAGGTAGGATCAGCGGCAGTCGACATAACACCGCCGCTCGGATCGGCGGTGGCCGGACAGTTCAATGACCGGCGCGCGGAGGTCATCCACGATCCGCTCTTCGCGCGGGCGCTGGTCATCGACGACGGCCACACCTGCGCTGCGCTGGTCGCCTGTGACGTGCTCTCCCTGAAGCGTCGCAGCGTACTGGCGGCACGTCAGGGTGCCGCGGCGCTCACCAGCATCCCGCGGGAACACATGATGCTCACGGCGACCCATACCCACACCGGGCCAAGAACCGCCGATATCTTCCCAGCCCCCGTCGATGCCGAGTATCTGGCGCTGTTACCGCGTCAGATTGCCGGAGCCGTGGCCCTGGCCTATCAGGCGCGGCAACCCGCCCAGATCGGAGCCGGCTCCGGCCGCGAGGAGAGCGCCTCCCACAACCGGCGCTACCTGCGCCGCGACGGCAGCGCGCAGATGCACCCGCCAAAAGGCGACCCGGCGTTCGTCGGTCCGGAAGGTCCGGACGACCCCGAAGTTGGCGTGCTGTTCGCGCGCGGGTTGGATGGGCGTTTCCTCGGCGGCGTGGTCAATTACACCAGCCACCCCATCGTGGTCGGCGGCGAGAAGGCCATCTCCGCGGACTACCCCGGCTACCTGGTTCGCGCATTGGAGGCGGTCAAAGGCGGCCCCGGCAAGGCGCTGTTTGTCAACGGCGCCTTCGGCAACGTCTGCCCGATCGACGTCCACGACCTGCAGCATCGCGAGTATGGCTACGCCTGGGCCGAGCGTGTCGGCAATATCCTCGCCGGGGAGGCGTTGCGTGTGCTGGAGAAGGCAGACCCACGGGATAACGGAACGCTGCGGATCGCCAGCCGGCAGGTGGCATTGGCCATCCGCGAGGTGACGGAAGAGCAGATCGACCGGGCACGTGCGCTGTTGCAGCAGGGCGAGGCAGCGGACCCGCGCGAGCGCGTCTACGCGCAGGAGGCGTTGCTGGTGGCGGCGGAGCGCCGACAGTCCCCCACGGTTGAGGCCGAGGTCCAGGTCATTGCTTTCGGCGACATCGCCTTCGTTGGCATCCCGGGCGAGCTCTTCGTGGAGTTTGGCCTGGAGATCAAACGCCGCTCGCCCTTCCCACACACCTACATCGCCGGCATGGCCAACGGTTGCGCCGGCTACATCCCAACGCGTCAGGCATTTGCCGGGGGCGGCTATGAAACACGCCTTGCCCGGTCGAGCAAGCTCACCGCGGAAGCGGGCGAGCAGCTCGTTGTCGTTGCGCTGGAGCTGTTACGCTCCACCAGTCTGCCGAACGCTGAAGCGCCGGACTGACGGAACTGGCTTGCGGCGCGCTATGCTCCGGCGGCCGCTGTGCTCGTTGGGCTGAAGAATGCCCGAGGGAAAAGTGGCAAGCGCCCCAGCCGGCGGAATGGAACGTCCCGTCGGCGACATGCGCCTCATCCGAGTGGAGGTAGCAGGCGGGTGCTGTTCTCTGTCGCAAATGCCGGGACGCGATCCCATGTATACTCCAGTCTCCTGAATGCGGTTGGGTCCTTGCGAGTGGCGATTCGACTTGCCATACTTCACCATAGACGTGTAGCGGGACTCGCGATGTGAGTGCAAGAATTTCAATGGACCGGCAGAGGATTGCCGAGTTCTGTAGGATGCGCCAGATTCGAAGGTTGGCACTGTTCGGCTCCGTGCTGCGCGACGACTTTCGAGCCGATAGTGACGTCGACGTGTTGATTGAATTCGAGCCGGAATCGCGAGTTGGACTCCTTGGCCTGGCCAGGATGGAACGGGAACTCTCGGGGTTGCTCGGCGGGCGGAAGGTAGACATTCGCACGGTCCAGGATCTTAGCAGGTACTTTCGCGACGACGTCATCGCAGGCGCGGAGGTGCAGTACGCACAGGAGGCGGTCGCCTTCGTGACAGGACGGACGAGAGGAGACCTAGCGGGAGACCGGATATTGACACTCGCCCTGGTCAAATCTATCGAGATTGTTGGGGAAGCTGCCGCGAGAATCTCGATAGAGACGCGCAACGGGTATCCAATGGTGCCCTGGCAGGACATTGTGGGCATGAGAAACAGACTTATTCATGCCTATTTCGACGTTGATCTCAATCGAGTCTGGGATACCGCAACGGTGGATCTTCCACCCCTAATCGCCGCGCTGGAACAGATAATCGAAATGGAGCGGACTTAGGCGTAGGGTAGGTCTCCTATGTAAGTTCGTGCTCCGCAAGGATGAGGAGCGTCCCGCGGCACGCGGGTTCGCTTGCCGTATGCTGCATTCGAGGCGAGGTCCGGCAGACGCGGCGCGTGAGCGCCTAGGAAGGTGAGTCCCATGTCAAAAGTCGTCAACCAAGTAGGCATCGTCGGTCCTATCGATCGCGTGTTCAACATCGTGACCACCACCCGCTACTGGCCACAGTGGCACCCGGCCACGCTCGCCGTCGGTGGCGTCACCGACCGTCCGATCGCACTGGGCGACGTCATCCACGAGCGTGCCCAGATCGGCGGGCGCGAGTACGAGGGCGATTGGACGGTTGACGAGCACGTACGCCCGTCGCGCGTGGTGCTGCAGGTCGAGGGCGGCCGCATCCAGATCACCTACGCGTTCGCCGCGGAGGGAGAGACAACCAACTTCCGGCGCGAGCTGGAGTTCCAGCCCGCGGATTTCATCGGCAGCGCCGCCGACCCCAGCGCGCTGGAAGGCCTGATGTACCGCCAGTCGGAAGAGGGGCTTCAGAAGCTGAAGCTCTTGGTCGAGGAGCTGCTAGCAACTGGCGGGCCCGCGATAGGGTAGACAGACGATTAAGGTGTCCGACACGCAGGGCATGGTCGGCCAACGGCAACTTGTCTAGGGGTGGAGTCGACATGTCTTCCCTGCCCGGTCACACACCCAGCGCCTGCTTCAGCGCGGCGACGGCCACGGGCACGCCTACCTTTGTGGCGACGCCGAGTGCCCAGCTCCCTGCTTCTTTCAGGTGCCCGAGCGCGCTCGAGGCGTTACCTTGTTTCGCCGCACGCTCAGCGGCAGCTACTGCTCCAACGGCAACGTCGTGTTCCGGCTCCGTCGCTTGAGCCTTCAACTGCCCGCGAAGCACCGCGAGCTCGGTGGCTAGGCGGCGCAGATCGATGTCACCCGCAGGCTTGTCGTCATGAATACTCGCCCCTCTCCCCACCGCCAGGTTGTGGGCCGAGATCTTGCCCCCGCGTTGTACGATGCCTTCATTACGGCGATAGCTTGCCATGATTCCTCCTTTGTGCAGCCCAATTCCAATGCCATGGGCGAGTGACGCCCATCAATTACCGTCCTATTGCCGAATCGTGCTGCTATGCCGCGTTCGCCCCCGTTTGGGCGGCAGCGGCTACCTGACCGGCTATCCTGGCGGCGCCATCTCTCACGGCAGTTGCTTGTTTACCAATCGCCAGACTTTCGGCCTTGATCGTACCGCCAGACATGATGAGGCCCTGATTCAATATCATCGACTGTCGCTGTCGGATCTCGGAGGTGTCAACATTCTTGCTGTCAAGGAACGCGACGACGCTATCCAGGATCTGCCATTGCACGACCTTTATATACATCTCTTTGTCGAGCACTTGTAGGTATTGGTGGTAGTTGGTATCGCTTACCATGCTCCGTATGCTGGTGTCTGTGCCATAGTCAAACAGCGGGTTATCCTTGATTTCCCGACGTGTCGTCCTCTCGGCAAGCCATAGGCTCACCGGTCGTCCGAGCCGATACGCCGCGAAGATCGGGGCCAAGTAGGCGAGGGCAACCGTCGTAATGATGGAAAGCCCAAGCAATCGCGACAGATTCAGCCACGTCGGCCAGGGCTGCAGACGGTCCACACGGTGGTATTTGCCGTGGATCGGCGGCAGGACAAAGTGGCTCACCTCGGTGTACAGGCTCTTGCCGACCCTGGCGAAGCCGAGAAAGGTCGATATGATCAGATCGCCTTGCCACGAGGTCACTCTGAAGCAATGGTAGTAGCGAATTCGTTCGGTCCGACACTCTCGATACTGATTGATGAGCGCCGAGCTTACCTTCTGACATGGACGGGATAGCTTGACCGGGACGAACCGCTCGTCATCACGGATCCCTTCGCCATTGACATAAAGCTTGCTCTCCGTGTCGAGCCCGGGATCACCGCTCGTCAGAAGTGAGGCGTCGATGTGGTCGTAGATTTCCTTGAGATCAAACGGGAGCGGCCTTGGCTGTTGCTCCTGGCCTTCCTTCGCTTTGGTAACGTCGACGGGGAATGACCAGCCGCCGAGGGCCAATCCGGCGCCGACAAAGGGGGAGTAACCACGGTAGATGACGACATTCGCGTCCGTGGTCGTCGGCGCTGCGTCGATCCGATGCGGAAATAGTGGCGTAGGCGCGGATTGCGGTTGGAAGTTCCGTCGCAAGAGGCCCCTGGCCACAATCCCGTAATAGGAGATCCATAGCTCGACCAAGACGACGATCCACGTCAGTACCAGCCATGTTTGCGGAAACAGTGGCATGTGGAGCATGGCGTCGTGACCGCTGAGCTGTTGGAAGAGCGAGCTGGCCCCGGCTGGACCTTGGGCGGTGAGGCTGACGGATCGCGGCGCCAACAGCAGGAGCAGCAGCGTGATGAGGACATTCCGCAGCGTCTTGCGGCGGCGGGCGGCAAGGCAATGCTGGACGACCATCTGTTCATCCACACCGGGCGATGGTCCGGCCGCACGGTGGTGCTCCTCTACAAGCTGTCTGATTGCTCGGTTGCGGAAGAGAACGTCGAGGTGCGCGGCGGCGCAGAGGCAACGGGTGGTGTCAGTGTCGGAGAAAGGAGACATGGGATTCGCCCTCCGTGTTGCTCAAGAGGCACGTTTCGGTGATCGGGCCGGACAATGAGCCGAGGAATGGCCTGGCTACACCGGCGCCGGATACATGCCGATAGAACGTTATGCACGGACCAAGTGCGTTGGGGAGACTTTGGTGTCAGCTCACACTGCAAGCTCAGTGCAGCAACTGGCCGCCGTCCACGACGAGCGTCTGGCCGGTGGCGTGGTGAAGGTCGAGCCCCAAAGAGAGGACCGCGGCCGCCATATCTTCGGCGGTCCCTAATCGCTGTAGCCGCGTCCCGCGCCGGCGCTGCTCGTACCACTCGTCGGGGTGCCCGGCGTGCCAGCGAGTGTGGATGTAGCCGGGCGCAACGGCGTTGACGCGGATGTCGGGCGCGAGCGCAATCGCCAATGCCTTGGTCAGGCCGATCATCGCCGCTTTGGAAGCGGCATAGGGGATGCTGCTCCCGCTGCCCGTCAAGCCCGACACGGAGGCGACGTTGACGATGCTCCCACCGCCATTGCCGCGCATGGCCCTGGCGGCGGCGCGGGCGCAGTAGAAGGCCCCTTTGACGTTGACCGCGTAGATGCGGTCCCACACGGCGTCGTCGAGCGCGTCGAGGTTGGCATAGTCGATGAACTGGGTCGTGCCGGCATTGTTGACCAGCAGGTCCAGCCGCCCGAACCGCTCCACCGCGGCCGCGACCAGGCTATCGGCAGCGGCGGCGCTCGCCACGTCGGCACGCAGCGCGACGGCCTCGCCGCCCGCCGCCCGAACGTCCGCCGCCGTCTGGGATGCCTCGGATTCGGAGCGAGAGTAGTTGATGGCCACGCGCCCGCCGCGCTCCGCGAGTTGCAGACACACAGCGCGACCGACGCCCGTCCCGCCACCGGTGACGAGCGCTACGATCCCCTGATTGCCGTTGGAAGGCATCTGTGCTGTCCTCTCCGAAAATTGCCGGCCGCGTCGGGCGAGTCGCCGGCGCCCGGGCAAGCATACCGCGTCCGCCACGGGAGTGGCCGGCCGCCTCCTTCGCCGCTTGTGTGCAGCGGTAAGATCGGCTACCAGACATAATTCTCGACCGCGGACAGGCTTCGCATCGGCCGTCCAGTGGACCGCTAGTTCGGCTATCCTCATCGACAGCGCCTGCATCAGCCTCTATAGTGCATGACTAGATTTACCGGCATATACGGGAGACGCGATGCCACGCGACCCTCTATGGTTTCCTAACACAGCCCCGTTCGTGGCGAGGTGGCGACCCGAATGAAGCGCGAGCAGATCGTGGCCGTGCTCAATCGCAAGGGCGGCAGCGGGAAGTCGACCACCACGCTGAACCTTGCCGGCGCGCTGGCGGAGCTGGGGCTCGCTGTGCTGATCGTGGATCTGGACGCCCAGGCGTCGTTGACGCGGCTGCTCAGTAGCGACCCGGTCGACCGCGGCATCGGCTCCTGCATCTCTGCGCCGGGGCAGTTGGCCACTGCGCTGATCCGCCACGTTTTGGAGGGGATCGACCTGTTGCCGGGTGACCGTTCCATTGAGGCCGCGGCGCTGGCCCTGAGCGATTCGCCGGCAGGCTTCTTGCGGCTGCGCCGGGTACTGGCGCGGGTGGATGGCTATGACGTCCTGCTGCTGGATACGCCGCCGGCGCTCGGATTCGCCGTGTCCAGCGCCGCCCTCGCCGCCGGCTGGGCCATCATGCCAACGGCCACGACACAGCAGGATATCGATGCGCTGGTCGATACCTTGACTGCCATCGACGAGCTGGCTGAGGACGAGCTGAGCGCCGCCAGCCGGCTCGCCGTCGTACCCAACTCGGTACATCGCGATCGTCCCGATGAGGGTGGTTTGCGCGCCTTACAACAGGCATACGGCGATCTAGTCGCAACGCCCATTCCGCACTCGGCGGCGATCAAGCGCGCCCTCAACCGGCGCCTGCCCTTGGCGCAGACAGAGCCCAAGGCGCCTGCAATGGCAGCGTATCGCGATCTTGCCCGGCGTGTCGCGGCGGCGGTAGGTGGCCGTGCTGTCGTTCTGGAGCCTGCCGGTGCCCGCGCGTAGGGCCCGCGAGGCGGAGATCGCGGTCATCCGCCCGGCGCAGCCCCGCAGCGCCCATCAGGCCGTAGCGGGCGCCACCGAGCGCCGGCTCCCCGGAGCCATGGAAGTGCCGATTGAGCAGGTCGTTGCCGATCCCGCGCAACCTCGTCGCGATTGGGGACACAACGACGGCGGCCAGCGACTGGAGGAGCTGGCCGCCAGCATCCGCGAGTTCGGCATTCTGCAGCCGTTGATCGTGCGGGAGGCGGGCACGCTCAACGATGGCCGCCAGCGCTATGTCATCATCGCCGGCGCTCGCCGGCGGACAGCCTCGGAGCGAGCGGGACTGGCGACGGTGCCCGTACTGCTGCGTGACGAGCCGTCGACTCAGGTGCGCGTGCTGCAGCTCATCGAGAACCTGCAGCGGCAGGAGCTGAGTCCACTGGATGAGGCGCGCGCCTATCAGGAGCTGAGCGATCTGGAAAATCTGTCTCCGCCGGAGCTGGCGGCGCGGCTGCACATCTCGGCGCAGCACGTCCGAGATCGCCTGCGCGTGCTGGCCGATCAGGTGCTCGCCGACGCCGTCGAGCGCCGGCAGATCTCCGCGACGACCGCGCGGGACATCATGCAGCTCCCTGACGAGGAGCTGATGGCCTTCCGCGCTCGCGTGCTGCGCGGAGAGCGGCTGCAGACCAACGACATCGCCGTGGCGCGCGCCCGACTCGCCGCCGCGGGCATTGTCAACCCGCGCCGCAAGCTGCCGGCCGGGAAAAAACAAACGTCGTTTGTTCCGGCGTCGGTGAGCACGCCTCTACACGGCGTAACCGCGGGTGATGCAGCCGCACAGCCGCCCGATGCCGGACCCCATTCAGAACAAACGTCGTTTGTCTATCCGGGTGACAACCACCCGACAACCACGCCGGAGCCGGCAGAGCCGTTGGCGGCGGTGATCCCAACGAACGGGTCCGAACCTGCCCAGGTCCCCGGACTGCACGTGCCTCTGACCGGCAACGACGAGATCGACGCGGGTCCCGGCGAGGCGGCGCGCACCGGCGCCACCAATGGCCAGGCGGCGTCCGAGCCGGACCGGGGCGCACGCCTGTTGGAGTGGATCGCGCAGCGCAGCCGGTATGACGGGGTGGTGATTGGCGATGATGCGGCCCGAAAGCGGGTGGCTGAGGCGCTGACCGAATTGGTGGCGTGGGCAACGGGTTTGCAGGAGCGGATGGACGCCGAGCTGGGTGAGGCATCGTGATGCGAGCATCGCCGTGGTGCGTCCGACACGCGGCGGAAAGCGGCGCCCGGCGGCACTTATGTCCACTTGGCGTTCGAGCAATCCGGACCATGTGGTAGCTATTAGGTGAATAATATCTACCACAACCGGGGAGGCGACGTATGACCCTTGCCGTGCCGACCGCCCCCCTCCTCTCCGACGCCATCGCCGCCTTCCAGGCGACCCTCATCGCCAAGTCACCGCGCACGGCCACCAACTACGCCTCCGCGCTCCGACGTTTCGGCGAGTTCCTGCCCGCGCTCGGCGTCGATCTGGCGACCGCCTCCACCGACCAGCTACCGGCCGACGCACTGGAGCGCTTCTACGCCTGGCTGCTGCGCGAGCGCGGACGCGACCATCGGGCTACATGCGTCGCTTATGTCACGTCCGTCCGGGCCTTCTTCCGCTACCTGGACCGCCAGCGCTGGCTGCCGCCCGATCTCTCCTTCGAGCGTATCAAGGACGGACTGCGCGAGCTGATCGGCCGCGTCCCCTACAAGACGCCGCGGGTGGACGACGCCGTGGCGCTCTCGGTGACTTATGTCAATAATATCGACGTACCCCTCTCCGATGGCGCCAACACCCAAGCGCGGCTCGCCCTCCTGCGCGACCGCGCGCTGCTGACCACGCTCTACGCCACCGCGCTGCGCCGCGACGAGCTCTCGCGTCTGAATCGCACCGACGTGCATGACGGTCGGGTGGATGAGGGCTTGATTACCGGCAAAGGCGACAAGGAGCGCACCGTCTTCTTCGATGCCCCCTCTCTCGCCGCCATCCGCTCCTACCTGCGCGAGCGCGGCGACTCCTACCTGCCCCTGTTTCTCCGCCACGACGACGGGCGCGGCCTACCGGGTTCACGCGGGGAGCGCTGGCGGCTATCACCGCAGTCGGTCTGGGGCGTCGTGCGCAAGTACGGTCGGCTCGCCGGCGTCGAGGTCAAGACCCACCACCTGCGCCACTTGAAGGCTCGTGTTATGTTAAATAACGGCGCCCAGCTCTCCGAGGTGCAGGACATCCTGGGCCACGCCTCGCCCGAGACGACCAAGAAGATCTACGCCCAGTACACCAAGCAGCACCTGCGCGAGGCCTTCGACCGCTTCTCCCTGCCGGCAGAAACGGTGGCGCGCCGGGCGCTGGCGGCGCCGCCAGTATCAACAGGCGTTCCTCGGCCTGAATCTCGCTGAGCGGCGCTCAAAGCGACCTTGGCATTGACGGCGGATGCCGGCGTCCGTACAGTCGGGCAGGATAAGGAGGAACAATGCCTGACCAAACTCAAACCTACCATGCAGCCATTGTCGGCCTCACCGGCATTGGCGCATCCGCGCCCGGGCGCGCGCCCGACGCGGTGCTGGGCAGCAGTATGCCCCACTCACACGCCCACGCTTACGCGAGGGATCCGCGGACCAGCGTCGTCGCCGTGTGCGACCTGCTGCCGGCGCTGTTGGACAAATTCCAGGACTCCTGGAAGGCCGCGTTCCCCGAGGCGCGGGGCTACACCGATGTTCATGAGATGCTGGCTCAGGAGCGAATCGACCTGCTCAGCGTCGTCACGTCCGATCACCGGCACGCGCAGATCGTGGTGGACGCCGTCGCGTCGGGCGTCAAGGGCATCTTCTGCGAGAAGCCGATCGCCACGACGCTGGCGGATGCCGACCGCATGCTCGCCGCTTGTCGCGAGCGCGGCGTGCCGCTGCTGATCGACCACACGCGGCGCTGGTACCCCGACTTCCTGGAGGCGCGCCGGCTGGTACGAGCCGGCGAGATCGGCCCCCTGCGCACGGTCGTCGCCACGCTGGGCGGACCTCGTGCCATGCTGTTCCGGAATGGCACGCACCTGGTGGACACGGTCTGCTTCTTTGCGGAGTCCGATCTCGCCTGGGTCACAGGCGAGCTGGACGACGAGCACCGCGCCTACGGTCCGCGCTATGCCGGCGACGGCGGCCGCGACCCAGCGACCGATCCCGGCGGCAGCGCCTACCTCCACTTCGAGAATGGCGTGCGCGCCTTCATCAACGCCTCCAAGCGAACCATGGGCAACTTCGAGCTGGATCTGGTGGGCGAGCGTGGCCGCATCCGCGTCGGCGCCAACGCCGGCGAGGTCTGGCGCACGCTGGATAGTGGTCAGTCCGCCACCTACCGCCTTGCCTCACCGCACACCACGCAGAGCGACATGTCCGCCGCCATCGACGAGCTGATCGGCCTGATCGAGCGCGGCGGCACCGGCTCCTCCACCGGTGAAGACGGCCGCCGGACGCTGTCGATCCTGCTGGGCATCTTGCAATCCAGCGCGGCGGGTGGGGCGCCGGTGCGTTTCCCCGTGGAGGACTACTGATGGCAGGCCGATACCGAGCGGCGATCATTGGCCACACCGGCCGCGGAAACTATGGCCATGGATTGGATGTTGCCCTCGTTGGACTTCCCGGGGTCGAGATCGTGGCCGTGGCCGATCCCGACGAGGCCGGCCGCCAGGCGGCGCAAACTCGCACTGGCGCCCACGGTGTCTATGCCGATTACCGGGAGATGCTGACGCGGGAGCGCCCCGACCTGACGGTGATCGCGCCGCGCTGGGTCGGCGAGCGGGTGGCGATGGCGACAGCGGCGGCGGAGGTGGGGGCGCACCTCCTCATCGAGAAGCCGTTGGCGGCGACAGTGGCGGAGGCCGACACGATCCTTGACGCCTCGGGCCGCGCCGGGGTGAAGGTGGCAGTCGCCCACCAGACCCGCCTGCACCCGGCCACCCTCCACGCTGGTCGCCTCGCCCAGGAAGGCTCCATCGGCCGCCTGCGCCTGGTCCGCGCCTTCGGCAAGATGGATCATCGCGGCGGCGGGCAGGATCTCATGGTGCTGGGCACACATGTCCTCGACTTGATGCGCTACTTCGCAGGCGATGCTTCCTGGGCAGCCGGGGAGATCCTCGTCGGCTCTCGCCAGGCGGAGCCAACCGACTTCCGCCCAGGGGACGAGGAGATCGGACCCATTGCGGGCGATGGCTTGCGCGCCACCTACGGATTCGCCGATGACGTGCTCGGCCTTTTCGAGACCTTCGCTAACCTGGGCAACGACGAGGGTCCCTATGGGATCATCCTCGTGGGCGAGCGCGGCCAGCTCTCGCTGAGCGGCGGCTTCACCAAGCGGCTATGCCGTTACCCGTTTCCCTATGCGGCGCCAGGCGCGACGGGAGATCACTGGGAACCGGTCGACGTGCCCGACGCCGGACCCGGAGAGGCGCCGGGTGCAGCGCCGTTGAGCGCGGGCGAGCTGACCCTGCGGGCGAACCAGCGTGTCGTCCGCGATCTGCTTACCGCCGTCGAACAGGGCCGTGAGCCCATCACCAGCGGTGACGCGGCGCGCGCGGCTCTCGAGTTGATCCAGGCAGTGGCCGCGGCGCACGCCGCCGGTGGGCGAGTGGAGCTGCCACTCCAGCGGCGCGAGCACCCGTATGGCGCGTCTCTGCATCCTTGTTAGCGGCGCGGCCGGCGGGTAGCCGTGGCGACGCAGCACCATGCGCACCGACCGACGCAGCTTCGCGCGTGCGCTCTCCCGCATGGTCCAGTCGATGGAGGCGTTACGGCGCACAGCGTCGGTAACGGCGCGGGCCAGCGCCTTGAGCTGCTCCTCGCTGAGCGTGATTACCGTGCCGCTGGTACTTGACAGCGCATCGTAGAAGGCGAGCTCGTCGTCACTCAGGCCCAGCGCCTCGCCGCGTCGTTGCGCGGAGCGCATCTCCTTGGCCAGGTCAATCAATTCCACGATTACCTGTGCAGTCTCGATGGAGCGGTCCTGGTAGCGCCGGATCGTTTGGGCCAGCATCTCCGAGAAGGTGCGCGACTGCACCAGGCTGGTCCGGGAGCGGACGGCGATCTCGTCGGTGAGCACCTTGCGCAGCAGCTCCAGCGCCAGGTTGCGGTGCGGCAGTCGCTGCGCCTGGGCAAGGAACTCATCGGAGAGGATGGAGATGTCCGGCGTCTGCAGTCCCGCCGCGCCGAAGATGTCTACGACCTCCTCCGAGTACACGACGCCGGAGACAATCTGCCGGATCGCGACGTCGAGATCCTCGCGCTCCTGCTCGGCATCGACGCTGACCTTGCGCAGGCGGGCGCGCACGGCCTGGTGGAAACCGAGGCGGGCGCGCAGCGCCGTTGCTTCGTCCGACGTGGCGGCCACGGGGAGCCGCCCTTACGGCATGGTGACGGCAGCGACAACTCTAACCGCACTTGACGCCCGCCCCGACACATCCCACCATGAGTGCCGCAACCGGATGGCGGTGAGCAGCTGGCGCCAGTGGAGGGAGCAAACCCATGGTCGTCGAGGATCGGCCCCGTACGCGGGTGCAATCGCCCAAGCAGTCGGAATATCAGGTGATCGGCACCCGGCCAATCCGCCACGATGGCGTGGATAAGGTGACGGGACGCGCCAAGTACGGCGCCGACGTCATCCTGCCGGCCATGCTGCATGGCAAGGTGCTGCGCAGTCCTTTTGCCCACGCGGTGATCAAGGACATCGACACCAGCGCCGCCGAGAAGCTGCCGGGCGTGAAAGCGGTCGTTACCACCGCCGACCTCCCCGAAGTGGGCGATGAGCACGTGGACCTTGGTGAGGGCGGCGGCACGCTCAGTGACTTGCGTGACAACATCCTGGCCTCGCACAAGGCACTCTATCGTGGTCACGCCATCGCGGCCGTGGCCGCCACTGACCCCCACACCGCCGAGGAGGCCCTGGCGCTGATCAAGGTGGAGTACGAGGAGCTGCCACCCGTCCTCGATGTGCGTGCCGCGATGCAGGAAGACGCGCCACTGCTGGACGACACCCGCCACACCAAATCGCTGGCCGGTCCGTCGAAGCGGCCCAGCAATGTTGCCGAGTGGCAGCAGCACGAGCAGGGCGACGTCGACGAGGGCTTCGCCAAGGCGGACGTTGTGTTGGAGCGCGAGTACACCACGACCATGGTTCATCAGGGCTACATCGAGCCGCAGAACGGTTCGGCCCTCTGGTCGCCCGAGGGCTTTCTGACCGTCTGGACCAGCACCCAGGGCGCCTTCAGCGCTCGCGAGGAGCTGGCCAAGCTGCTGCGCCTGCCGCTGTCCCAGATCAAGGTCGTGCCGATGGAGATCGGCGGCGGCTTCGGCGGCAAGATCCCCGTCTACCTGGAGCCGGTCGCCGCGCTGCTGTCCAAGAAGTCCGGCCGTCCCGTCAAGATGGCGATGTCCAGGTCGGAGGTGTTCGAGGGTACCGGGCCTACCTCCGGGACCTACATCAAGCTGAAGGTAGGCGCCACCACAGATGGCCGCCTCACCGCCGTGCAGGCCTACCTGGCCTACGAGGCCGGCGCCTACCCCGGCTCGCCCGTCGGCGCCGCTACGGAGTGCATCCTGGCCCCCTACGACGTGCCGAACCTACGCATCGATGGCTATGACGTGGTGGTCAACAAACCGCGTGTCTTCGCCTACCGCGCTCCAGGGGCCCCGGCCGCCGCTTTTGCCATGGAGACGCTGGTCGACGAGCTGGCCGAACAGCTCGGCATGGACCCCATCGCCTTCCGCAGGCTGAACGCCTCCAAGGAAGGCACGCGCCAGGTCGACGGCAAGCCCTTCCCGCGCGTCGGCAACTTGGAGTGCCTGGAAACCGCCGAGCAGTCGGAGCACTGGCAGTCGCCGCTGACCGGCCCGTACCGCGGCCGCGGCGTGGCTTCGGGCTTCTGGTTCAACGTCGGCCTCAAGTCCAGCGCCTCCGCCCATGTCAACGCCGACGGCACCGTCACCCTGATCGAGGGCTCCACCGATATCGGCGGCACACGGACGTCGATCGCCATGCAGCTCGCCGAAACGCTGGGAATACCGGTCGAGGATATCCATCCTTCGGTCGGCGACACCGACTCCGTCGGCCACACCGACGTAACCGGCGGCAGTCGCGTCACCTTCGCCACCGGCTGGGCCGCCTACCTGGCCGGCCTGGACATCCGCCGCCAGCTCATCGAGCGGGCAGCGCTGGTCTGGGGCGTGCTGCCGGACCAGGTGGTCTACGTTGGCGGAGCGCTGCGCAACACGAGCGACCCGAGCATGCGGATGACGTTTCGCGAGATCGCCGACAAGCTCGACGATACGGGTGGGCCGGTCGTCGGGCGTGGTACCGCCAAGCCGGAGGGCGTCGGCGGCGCCTTTGCCACCCACATCGTCGACGTGGAGGTCGACCCCGATACCGGTAAGACGGAGATTCTGCGCTATACGGCGGTCCAGGATGCCGGCACCGCCATCCACCCGAGCTACGTCGAGGGACAAATGCAGGGCGGCGCCGCGCAAGGGATCGGCTGGGCGCTCAACGAAGCCTACGACTACGACGCCCAAGGCCGCATGCGCAACCCAACCCTGCTGGACTATCGCCTGCCCACCGCGCTGGACGTGCCGATGATCGAGGCTCTCATCGTCGAAGTCCCCAATCCCGGCCACCCCTACGGCGTGCGCGGCGTCGGCGAGGTGCCGATCGTGCCACCGATGGCCGCCATCGCCAACGCCATTGCTCACGCCACCGGCACGCGCATCCGCCAACTGCCAATGTCACCCGCCGTGGTCCTAGAGGCCCTGGGCAAGATCTGAGGCTGGCGCCATGGCAACCGTTTGGATCCCGTCGCTGCTGCGACCACTCACGTCCGGCCAAAAACAGGTAACGGCGCCGGGCGCTACGGTGGGCGAGGTGATCGCCGCGCTCGATCGGCAGTATCCCGGTATCCGCCAGCGGGTCTGCGATGGTGACCGCTTGCAGCCCGGCATCGCGGTCGCCGTCGACGGCGTCGTGGGGACGCAGGGCCTGCTCCAGCCAGTGGGCCTAGAGAGTGAGCTGCACATCACGCCGGCCATATCCGGCGGCGCCAGGCTTGCCGATAGTGCATCCTCGGAGCCGGGCGGCTAACGATTCGACCGTCGCGGATCGACCGCGACAAGCATGCCATGCAATGGCAGCCGACTCCATCGGCCAGCAGCCCGTGCGAGCATCGTAGGAACGCATCAGCGGAGTGTGCAACACCACGAGACATCGCGCCGTAGACTACACTTTCAGCGTGTAGGTGCGTGTGTCGCGCCTTGTCCGGGCTGGCTGGCGCCGCCTGAGCGCCACTGCCCGGCTCAGGCGGCGGGAGAGGAACGTCACGATGCCACACTATCACTATCTCATCATTGGTGGCGGCATGTCCGCGGACGCGGCGGCCGGTGGTATCCGGGAGGTCGACCCCGATGGCGCCATCGGGCTGATCGGCGCGGAACCCGATCCGCCCTACAATCGCCCGCCCCTCTCGAAAGGGTTGTGGAAGGGTGACGCGCTGGAGAGCGTCTGGCGTCACAGCACCGACGAGGGGGTGACCCGGCATCTCGGCCGCCAAGTTCGGTCCCTCGATCCCGTCAACAAGCAGGCGGTCGACGATCAGGGGACCGCCTTCGCCTTTGAGCAGTGTCTATTGGCGACGGGTGGCACACCGCGCACGCTGCCATTTGGCGGAGACCGGATAATCTACTATCGCACGGTAGAGACGTACCGGCGGCTGCGCGCGCTGGCCGACCAGCGCCAACAGTTCGCGGTGATCGGCGGCGGGTTCATCGGCTCGGAGGTGGCCGCCGCGCTGGCGATGAACGGCAAGCAGGTGACCATGCTCTTCCCCGAGGCGGGGATCGGCGCGCGGGTGTTCCCGGAGGATCTGGCTCGCTTCCTAAACGACTACTACCGCGAGAAGGGGGTGGACGTGCGGGCGGGCGCCTCCGTGGTCGGCATCGAGACCCGCGGGGAGCGTATGGCGGTGCAGGAGCGCGACGCCTCCGCCTCGGCCGGTCGAGAGCACGAAGTCGATGGCGTGGTGGCCGGTCTGGGCATCCGACCGAACGTCGAGCTCGCCCAGACCGCCGGGCTGGCGGTCGACAACGGCGTGGTCGTGGATGCGCTCATGCGGACCAGTCATCCAAACGTCTACGCCGCCGGCGACGTGGCAGCGTTCACCAACCCCACGCTGGGCCAGCGCATGCGGGTGGAGCACGAGGACAATGCCAACACGATGGGGCTGCGGGCTGGGCACACCATGGCTGGGCGCGCCCAGCCCTATGACTACCTACCCTCCTTCTACTCCGACCTGTTCGACCTCGGCTACGAAGCGGTCGGCGAGATGGACGCCAGGCTGGAGACGGTCGCCGATTGGAAGGATCCCTTCCACGAGGGCGTGGTGTACTACCTTCGCGATGGGCGGGTGCGCGGGGTGCTGCTCTGGAACGTCTGGGACCAGGTCGAGGCGGCGCGCCGCCTGATCGCCGAACCTGGCCCTTTCCGAGCGGCCGACCTGAAGGGCCGGCTCCCGGCAGGGTCGTAAACCGGCTAGCCGCACGGCGCCATGCGGGCGGCGCGCGACTGCAGCAATGAGGCATCCGTGCTGAAGCTCAAGCGTGTCTACGAGCCGGCAAGCCCCGACGACGGCTATCGCGTGCTGGTGGAGCGGCTCTGGCCGCGCGGCGTGAGCAAGGAGCGGGCGAACCTGGACGCCTGGAGCAAAGACCTCGCGCCATCGGACGAGTTGCGCCGCTGGTACAACCACGATCCGGAGAAGTGGGACGAATTCCGCGCACGCTACCGCCAGGAGCTGTCGGAGCCGGGACGAGAAGAGGAGTTGGCCAACCTGGCGGACCGGGCGCGCCTGGGGACGGTAACGCTCGTGTACGCCAGCAAGGCGAGCGACATCAGCAACGCTGCCGCGCTGAAGGAGTTCTTCGATAGCGATGAGCTGGTACCGGCCAGGCACGGTTGAGGGCCACGCGCCTCACCCCGGCCCGGTACTTCCGCTACGATCAGAGATCAGTCATACTAGAGGCAGATTGGAGTGTCTGCCCGCATGCAGGATGTCCCGCTGGCCGCCGCGCGGCTGATGAACCGTGCGGGCTTTCTCGCCCACCTGATCGGCAAAGGCGACTTCGATGTCGCCACCATCCAGAAGGTGCTCGGCTGTTCCGCTGAAGCGGCGCTCCGGCTGTGCCTGTGCCGAGCGCCGCGCCCGCAACATTGGCAAGCGGACGTCGAAGCCGTCGCCGAGCATTCCGGGATCGACGCCGGCGTGCTGATGGCGTTACTGGCCGCATCGGAGTATCCCGGACCGGTCTGGCAGGCAACAAGGGACCCCGCCGCGACGCCGCGGCTGCGTTACGTGCGGGCGGGCAACGATGTGCGTCTCCGCTTCGAAGTGCTGGCTGGGCCGTTCGGCTGGCAGATCTGGGAAGAGCATCAGCGATACGCCGCCGACGGCAGGTGGATATTAGCGCATGCCCGGTCGCACGGACCGTATGAGAGTCTGCAAGCGGCGGTCCGCGCCCAAGATGGCCTGATCCGCGCGGCAGCGCGACGGCAGGTCACGAGCGGCGGCGACCTGAACAGCATCGCCGGCGCCTGACTACGATGGGCGGATCGACGCCCTCGCTGGGATACCCGGCATGCGTTGCGTCACGCGTCGTTCTGCCTGATCGCCGCGACCGGCCCCCCGGCTCACGCGCTGGAGCGCAGGGCTGTGCGGGCGGCGTGATAGCCGCACATACCATGGACCGCGCCGCCCGGTGGCGTGGAGGAGGAGCAGAGGTAGACGTTGACCAGTGGCGTGACATACGACACCGGCTGAACGGAAGGGCGGAAGAGCAGTTGGCGCAGCGTCGCTTCGCCGCCATTGATGTCGCCGCCTACGAGGTTGGCGTTGTGCGCCTCCAAGGCCGCGGGGCCCATGCTGTGGCGCGCGATGATGCGCTCGCGGAAGCCGGGAGCGAAGCGCTCGATCTGCGCCTCGATCCGCTCGGTCATGTCCACGGAGCTGCCGTTCGGAACGTGACAGTAGCCCCAGGCGACCTGCTTTCCGGCCGGCGCTCGAGAAGGATCGAACAACGTCGGCTGCGCCAGGAGGACGAACGGGCGCCTCGCCGGCTGGCCCAGCCATTCCGTACTTCGGGCGGCGGCGATTTCTTCCAGCGTACCGCCCAGGTGGACGGTGCCGGCGCGGGCGCACTCCGTCGCTCGCCAGGGGATTGGCCCATCCAACGCCCAATCCACTTTGAAGGTGCCGAGCCCGTATTGATAGCGCGCCAGTTGCGCCCGATAGCGCTGAGGCAAGCGGTCGCGACTGAGGCGCAAGAATTGCCGCGGCGTCACGTCCAGCAGGATCAGTCGTGATGGCGGAAGCTCATCCAGCGAGTGGACCGGCGTCCTCGTTCGGACCTCCCCGCCGAGCGATTGCAGATAGGCGACGAGGGCGGCGCTGATCGCGCTCGAACCTCCACTCGCCAGCGGCCAGCCGGCCGCGTGGCCGGCAGCCCCGAGCATGAGCCCGAAGGCGGCGCTCGGCGATCGGTCGAGCGAGAGGGTGGCGTGCGCCGCGATGCCGCCGAAGAGCGCCCTGGCCTCCTCTTGCTCGAACAGTCGCTTGGCGAGCAGAGTCGCCGGCCAGAGGGCGCGCAGCCCGAAGCGGGCCAGGAGCAAGGGATGTCGCGGGACGTGCGCCACGGGTCCCAGTATCTCCGGACAGAGCTGCTCCCACCTGGCGACCAACGGACCGAATAGGGCCCGATACCTGCTCCCATCGGGCCCCAGACGGCGCGCCGTGGCGGACAACGAACGCTCTAGTAGGACGGCCGAGCCATCGTCGAACGGGTGCGCCAGCGGCGCCGGCGGCTGAACCCATTGCAAGCCGAAGTCGGCAAGCGGGAGCTGCCGAAAAAAGGGCGACGACACGCCAAGGGGATGGATCGCCGAGCACACGTCGTGCAGGAAGCCGGGCAACGTCAGAGGCTCGGTACGCGCACCCCCGCCGGGCGTGTCCCCGGCCTCCAGCACGACGACGGAGCGCCCGGCGCGCGCCAGCGTGACCGCCGCGGCGAGCCCGTTTGGTCCAGAGCCGACGACGACGGCGTCGTACTCCCGCGCCTGGATTCCTGCCACGTTACCAGCGCTCGCGCAGCCAGACCACCATCTTCAGCCGACACGAAGTTGAAGGGATGTCCCGCTCATGCCGGATCAGTGCGCTGCAGGATCTGGTTAAGCTGGCCGTTCAACTGAGAAAGACCGGACTGCACCGATATCTTGTTCGCCAGGATGTCCTGCAAGGCGGCGCCGTACGCCTTAGAGATCTCGTCCAGTCCCAGCACTTTCTCCTCTGGGTTGGCCTGGGCGATCTTGGTGGCCTCTTGCGCATAGCCTTTGGTCAAGTCTGGTGTCCAGCCCGGAATCGGGGTCGGATAGTCCAGGGGCGCCGGCGGCGAGCCGACCGTCTCGACGATGAAATGCGACCACGGCATGGCCGGTTTGTGCATCAGCGCCTTCAACATCTGGAGGCGCTCATCGGGGTGCTTCGAGCCGTTGGCGGGCAGCAGACCATAGCCATAGAAGAAACAGGTGGGCTGCACACCCTGGTGCGGCGGCACCGCCGTGGCGCCAAGGTCATTGAATACGTCGGTCTTGCCGGCGGCCTTGATGCTGAGGAGCGGGAACCACACCTCGATTTCCCCCGTCGCGGCCTGCCCCTGCTGCCAGGCCATCGAGGTCGAGGTCTTCCCCTCTGTTACCCCGGCGTCGATCATCTTCTTCCAGAAGGTAACCGCGTCGATAGCTTGTGGCGATGCCACGTCGATCTTCACGGGATGATCGCCGTCGAGCGTGTACATCTGCCCACCAAAGCGGGCGATGAAGGCGGCGAGATTCTGCGGGAGGCGGCTATTATAGATGATGAAGCCGATACGGCTGTTCAATCCAGCTTGCTGCCGATTCAACTTCTGGGCGATGTCGAGCTCCTCTTCGACCGTCGTCGGTGGCGCGCTGATGCCGGCCTCCTGGTAGTACGACTTGCGGTAGATGTAGCCGAGCGGCTGGAACTCCGTCGGGTAGCCCCAGACCTTGCCCCCGACGGTCAGCCGCTCCACCGCGCCGGGGTAGTAGCTCGTCTTCACGTACTGCGCCTCGTCCGCGGGCAGCGGGTCGGTGAATTGGTTCTTGGAGAGCACCTTGCTGCTGATCCAGGAATGGTAGATGTCCGGCGGGTCCCCGCCGAGCTTGGCCGCCGTCATCTCCTCGACCCACTTGGAGTCGTCCTTCTGCTCCACCACCAACTGAATCTTGTCTTGCGCGCCCTGCCCGTTGTTGTATGGCTCGATCACTTGCTTCTGGAGGGTAGCCTGCGTCTGCCCACCCCAGTGGACCCACAGCCGGACCGGCGTCACGCCCGGTCGGATGACGACCGCCGTCGGCGCCGGCGTCGCCGCCGCCGCGGATGGTGCGGCCGACGTGGTACTCGCCGAAGTCGCGGCAGCGCTGGCGGCTGAAGTCGGAGAGGAGGACACCTGCGTGGCCGAGCTGGTAGCCGCCTGGCTCGTGGCTGAGCCAGCACTGCTGGGAGCGGCGGAGGATGTGACAGCCGAACTGGGAGCGGCGGACGTGGCAACCGAGCTAGAAGCGGTGGCGCTGGTGGTGGCGGTTACGCTCCCTCCGCAGGCGGCGAGTAGGGGCAGCGCCGCGCCGGCGCCGAGCAAAGACAGTACTCGACGACGAGAAAGGGACTGCGGTGAAGGCGCGAGAGGCTCCGAGAAGCGCGCACGAGTCATTGGCTGATCCTTTCACGCTCGACTGGCCGGGAGGCCAAGTTGCTGGGGGCAAGCGTGCCCCATCACGCTATCGTACTACGAAAGGGTGAGCTGCCCGGCCACGACTGCCGCGCGCATCCCTGGGCAGCCTCAATCGAGTCCGAGCGCCGCGCCGGCAGGCGACCAGTTGCGCCTGGCACAGAGGTTGCTACCTGAGGTGCGCTGAAGGCGCCGGCGCTCGGCGCGGCAGCAAGGAGCACCAGCAATGGAAAACGTCCCTCACGCGCAGCAGGAAGAGAAATGCCCAAACTGCGGGATGCGCAAGCCGGAGTGGCGCGGCAACAACGGCCAGGGGTTCGCGATGGGTGGGCAGACCTACTGCTGCCAGGGTTGCGCGATCGGCACGGGTTGCACCTGCAAGTAGCTTGCGCTACTATGCTCAACCATGGCGTATTGTCCAAACTGTGGCCACCATCAGGAACGTCTGACGCCATACTGTCCCAACTGTGGGACGAGGAGTTCATCCTCGCGAGACGGCCTTGCTCCCCGGCCACGCAGCGTAGGTGAGGCGCCGGCCTCCTCCACTGCACGCATCGTGGTCCTAGGGATTGTGGCGTTCGTGGCCGTCACGCTCACCTTAGGTGTGCTTGCCCGCAGCCTTGGCGTAGGCTCGCCCCCGCCGGCATTGGTGCTGGCAGCGCCCACGCCGCAACCGACAGCAACGCCAGTGCCGACACCGACGCTGGCGCCGGCAACGCCCACGCCCCAGCCGACGGCGACACCACAACCGACGTCAACTCCCGTCCTCCCGTCCTATCAGTCGGAATCGTTGGTGGTCGGTCCCCACCAGAGCCAGACGCTGTCGTTCGCCCACTGGGCCCCCGACACCGTCTTCGAAGGCTCCGTCACGGTGAGCGGCGGCGCTAATGACTTGACCTTCCGACTCCAGGCGCCGGATGGGTCCCTGCCGATCGACGTACGGCGGGTGTCCGGTCACTACGACTTCCACTATGTGGCGCAGGAGGCCGGGCCCTACATTGTCATCCTGGACAACGACTTCTCGTTGTTTACCGCGAAGCATGTCACTCTGGTGGAGCGCGCCTACCCATCGTATCCGGGGCGTTGAGGCCAGTTGACGGGGCGCGTTGCCCCTCGGCGCCGCCGTGCGCACCATGATGGCAGTGCTACCGGCGTATCCTCCACGATCACCGCGCAGCCGGCGTGTTAAGCTGCGAGCGGCGGGGTATCCCGCGCGTGGAGGACGATCGAATGCCGGAAGGGCTGCTGGCGGCAGACCAGGAGCAGCTCCTGCGGACCGAGCGCGCAATCCTGGAAAACCTACGCCTGGCGCTGGCGGCATTCGCGGCAACTCCCGACGATCTCGAGACACTCGGCCAGGCTATTCGCGACCTGGAAGATCTGTTCCTGCTCGTGGTGGTCGGCGAATTCAACTCGGGTAAGTCCGCGTTCATCAACGCCCTGCTCGGTAGCTCCGTCCTACCGGAAGGGGTGACTCCGACTACCGACGCCGTATCCGTGCTGCGCTATGGCGACCAACCGGACGAGCGCGTTTCTGGTGAAGCGCTGATCGAGCGAACCATCCCGGCAGCCTTCCTGCGGGATCTGGCCATAGTCGACACCCCCGGCACCAATGCCGTGATCCGGCGTCACGAGCAGATCACCCGCAGCTTTGTGCCACGCAGCGACCTGGTGCTGTTTGTCACCTCCGCCGACCGCCCTTTCTCCGAGAGCGAGCGCCAGTTCATGGAGACGATCCGCGAGTGGGGCAAGAAGACCGTCATCATCCTGAATAAGCGCGACCTCCTGGCGGACAGCGACCTCCCGCGCGTCCTCGGCTTTATCGAGGGCAACGCCAATGCCCTGCTCGGTTTCCAGCCGGATGTGTTGGCGGTGTCGGCGCGCGACGCCTTGGCGGCGGCAAAGCTCCCAGACCAATCCGAAGGAGATGTCGCGCGCGAAGCTAGCGGTATGACCGCGGTCGAGCGCTACCTGCGGGCGGCGCTCGATGAGCGGAGCAGACTGAAGCTCAAGCTTGCTAATCCGTTGGGGGTAGCAGCACGCCTGCTGGAGCGCTACCAGCAAGCTGCCGACGCCCGTATGGCCCTGCTCGATGAAGACACGCATACAAACGAGGTGATCGAAGGTCAGCTCACCGAACACGAGCGGGATATGCGCCGCGACTTCGCCAGCCGGCTTAGCCAGGTGGATGCAACCGTATACGCGCTGGACAAGCGCGCGGACGCTTTCTTCGATGAGACCCTGCGAGTCGGGCGTCTGTTCGACCTCTTCAACTCCAGCAAGGTGCGCGCCGAGTTCGAGCGCACGGTCGTCGCCGATACGGCCGAGCACATCGATGCCCAGATGCAGGAGCTGGTGGACTGGATGGCCGAGCGGGAGCTCCGTCTCTGGCAGCAAGTAGTGGACTATCTCAACCGGCGCCGGCAGGCCCGAATCGACGAAGCACTCGTCGGGCAGATCGGTGGGGAGTTCACCTCCAGTCGACGGGAGCTGATCGGCTCCGTTGCCCGGGCCGCCCGCGACGTCGTCGATCGCTACGACGAGCAGTCCCAAGCGGCCCAGCTCGCGGGCTCCATGCGCGACGGCGTGGCGCAAACGGCGCTGGTCGCAGTGAGCGGCGTGACGCTGGGCGCGGCGATCGCCTTGATCGCGGGTACCGCGGCCATGGACGTCACCGGCATCCTGGCCGCCAGCGTGATCGCCGGGCTGGGACTCTTCATCATTCCGGCCCGCAAGCGGTCCGCCCAGCGCCGCTTTCACCAGCAAAGCGACGAGCTGCGTCGTCAGCTCCGTGCCGGTGTGGAGGGGCAGTTCGTCGCCGCGCTCGCCCGGTCACTCGAGCGCATCCGCCAAACGATCGCCCCCTACGTGCGCTTCGTCCGAGCCGAGCGCGGCAAGCTGCAAGAAACGCGAGACAAGTTTAATGCGCTGGACAGCGAGATGGGCCGCCTGCGCACCGCCATCGAGCGACTGTGAGCGTTCGAGGCTGGTCGGAGGCAGTATCGAGAAACAGCCGATCGGCAGCCATCGCTAGCCTCGGTGGTGGCGCTTGGGAGTGCCGCACAGATAATGGTCGTGCTCTAGCTCCCGCCGGCAGTCTACCGGTACTGCCCCGCTTGCAGCTCATACAGCTCGGCGTACAGCCCGCGGCGCGCCAGCAGCTCGCGGTGGCTACCGACCTCCGTTACCCTTCCGTGGTCCAGTACCACGATCAAGTCGGCCATCCGCATCGTGGAGAAGCGGTGGGACACGAGGATCGTGATCGCGCCGCTGGCGGCGGCGCTTCGATGGGTTGCTTCGGCGTATCGCTCGAACAGCGCGTGCTCGGTCTGCGCGTCCAGGCTGGCGGTGGGCTCGTCCAGAATCAGCAGGAGCGGCTGTTCCCGCAGCAGCGCCCGCCCGAGCGCCAGCTTCTGCCACTGCCCGCCGGAAAGCTCGACGCCGCCCTCCCAGTCCTTGCCGAGCTGCGTCTCCAGCCCATTGGCCAGCGCCGCCGGTAGCTCCTCGGCTCCGGCGCGCCGGAGCGCAATCCCGACTGCCGCCGGATCTTCGATCCTGGCCAGGTCGCCCACGCCCACCGTCTCGCGCGCGAGGAGCTCGAAGCGGGCAAAGTCTTGGAAGGCGGCCGCGGTTTGGGCACGCCAGGTGGCGACGTCGAACCGATGGAGTTCCACGTCATCCACCGTGATCCGGCCCGAGGTGGGCTGGTAGAGGCCGCAGAGCAGCTTGACGAGCGTGGTCTTGCCGGCGCCGTTCTCGCCCACCAGCGCCACGGTCGACCCGGCGGGCAGGTCGAGGTTGACGTCGCCGAGCACCTCGGTCCCGGCGCCCGGATAGCAGAAGGACACGTGTTCCAGCCGGATGCCCCGATCGAGCCTCCCCGGCACGGGCTGAGGATCGCCGGAGACCTTCCGCGCCGATGCGGCGTAGTCCATCAACCAGAGCAGCCGGCCCACCGCCGCCAGCGCGCCCAGCAGCCAGGAGAACAGGTAGGTCGCCGTCCCCACGTAGCGGTGTACCTCGGCGGCGAGGGTCAGTGTCATCAGCACTGCGCCGACTGAAGTCTGGCCGTAGACCGCCAGCCAGACGGCGACGACGATCGCTCCGGCGTAGCCGATGGTGAAGAGCAACCAGCCGGGCGCCGTCAGCAGGACCGCCTGCAGCCCGGCGCGACGGCGCTCGCGGTCGATCTCCCGCCACAACTGTTCGTAGCGCCCGACGATCTCGCCGCTGAGTCCGAAGACGCGGAGCTCCTTGCCCGCCTGGGCATCCGTGGCGAGGTCGAAGAGGTACCGCAGCGTCCGGCCGCGCTCGGCGGTGACTTCGCTGGTGCGCTGCTGGATCCGCTGCGCGCGCTCTTCGCTCCAAAGCGTCGCCAGCCCGAACGCCGGCATGAGCAGCAGTAAGGGGTGGATGCTCACCAGCAGCGCCAGGGTCGTCGTCCACAGCACCACCGCTTGCAGCGTTGTGGTGATGGCGTCGAGCGCCCCCGCCAGTGCGCCGCGCTGTTCCCGCAGCAGCGCTATCTGGTTGGCGTAGTCGGGCCGCTCGAAGTGCTCCAGTCCGGGGACCTCCAGGCTGAGCCTTGCCAACTGCTCGTCGATCGAGAGGTTGGTGCGCTCCTGGAGCAGCTGCGTGGCGTTCGTCCCGATCCAGCCCAGGAAGACCGTCACGGTAACCGACGCCGCGGCAGCGCCGGCGGCCAGGAGCGCCTGCCGCGTGCTATGGGCGACCGCGCCGTTGGCTAGCACCTTCAGCCAGAAGGGCATGGTCGCGAAGAGGAATGAGCTGACCAGTGACCGCACGACGACAATCACGGCCCGCCGCGGATCGGCGCGGAAGGCCGTGCCCAAGATAAGAGCGACAGCATGCAGATGCTTACCCACCGGTCGTCTCCCCCGACCCATCCTCGCTGGCGCGAGCCGCCCCGGGCTTCGCGTCGGCAGCACGGTCTGCCTCTTCCTCCACGGCATCCGGTGGAGTGTCCGTGAAGCGCGCCGCCTGCAAGCGGAACAGCCGGGCGTACCGGCCGCCGGCAGCCAGCAGCTCCTCGTGCGTGCCGCGCTCCGCCACGCGGCCGTCCTCCAGCACGCAGATGGCGTCGGCACGGCGGACGCTAGGGAAGCGGTGGGAGATCAGGATGGTGGTGAGCCCCGCGGTCAGCTCCAGGAAGCGATCGAACAGCTCAGCCTCCGCGCGCACGTCCAGGTTGGCGGTCGGCTCGTCCAGCACCAGCACCCCGGCGCCAGCCTCGACGGCGAACAACGCCCGCGCCAAGGCGATGCGCTGCCACTGGCCGCCGGAGAGGTCCGCGCCGCGCTCGTACTCCCGCGACAGCACGGTGTCCCAGCCGTGCGGCAGCGCCGCGATGATCTCATCGGCGCCCGCCCGGTTTGCGGCCCTCTCCAGAGCCGCACGGTCCCCGGCCAGCGCTGGAGCGCCGAAGCCAACGTTCTCGGCGGCCGTCAGCTTGTAGCGCAGGAAGTCCTGGAAGATCACGGCGACATGCTGCCGCCAGCGCGCCGCATCAACCTCGCGGAGATCCACCCCGTCCGCGACGATCCGGCCCGCCGTGGTGTCGTAGAGGCGGCAGAGCAGCTTGATCAGGGTCGTCTTGCCGGCCCCGTTGGCGCCCACGATCGCTAGCGAACGCCCCGCCGGGATGATGAGGTCCAGCCCCGAGAAGACGTTGCAGTCGCTGCCCGGGTAGCAGAAGTTGACGTTCTCGAAGCGGATGGCGGGAGGGGACCTCACCCCCCGCCCTTCATCGGCGAAAGATGCTGTTGGGCCTGGACGAGATTGGGCCGGTGCGGTGACCGGGGCGTATAGCAATACGCCCCTACCAGAGGACGCCGATACCGGTAGGGGCGTATTGCTATACGCCCTGCTCTTTCCGTCGGCGTCATCCTCGCGAATGACGAACAATCGCCCTCGCCGCGCAGGGGCCGGGGGTGAGGTTCCCTCCAACTCCAGCACCGCCGGCACCGCGGTCGCCCCGTGCTCCAGCCAGAGCTCGGGGAGGTTGATGCTGAATAGGTAGGCGGCGAGCGTCACGATCGACTGCGCGGCGATGGTGAGGGCGGCAAGGCCGATGCGGCCAGTGGCGGCGTCGCGGCCGGTCAGCCCGATGGCCGCCAGCACGCAGGCGAACACCACCGCGATCACCCACGGCGCCAGCGTCCGCGCCGACCGGGCGCGCTCGGTCCAGACCTGCTGCATCGCCTCCAGCCAGTGCGCCCGAAAACGGCCCACGATCCACTGCTCCAGCCCGAATACCCGCGTCTCCTTGGCCGCTCCAGGCTCCAAGGCGAGCCCCAGGAAGTACTCGGTGCGCCGATGCACCGGGGTGGCGCCGGTGGCGACCGCCACTTCTTGCAGCACGTTGCGCCGGGCGATGGTGCGAGTGACGACCAGCACCGCCATAAGCCCCAGCGCCAGCCACCAGCGCTCGTAACGCCAGATGAGCGCCGTGGAGACGACAGTCTGGGCGAGCTTGAGCAGCAAGTTGAACAGGCCGCGCACCGCCTGGCTGGGAGTATAGCGGCCCGTCGCCACGCCCCTGGCGCGGGAGAGCAGGTCGACCACGGCGGGGTCCTCCAGATGGGCGATGCCGGCGGGGCCGAGGGCGGCGCGCATGGCGCGCAACTGGAGGTTCCCTTCCACCTGGCGACCGAGCGTCGTGGTCAGCAAGTCCTCTAGCGGGTCCAGCGACTGTCGCAGGACGAAGAGGGCGACGACCGCGACGAGCGCGGCGATCAGTCTCTCGCCGGCAGGCGAGCTGAAACCGCCGCTGACCGCCGCCGGGACGCTGCCGACGAGGGCGCCGGAAGCCAGCGTGAACAGCATCCCCACCAGCACGCCGAGCACGGTGAGCAGCGTCAGCGAGAGCGTGAGGCCCGCGCTCACCCTTGGCAGCAGCAGCGCCAGCGCCAGGCGCGGGTCGTCGTGGCGCCGGCGCAGTGACCGAAGCACCGGCTACTCCTTCGGCGCACCGTGGATGCCGAGCAGCCGGAGGCTGTCCCGAGCATAGACGGCCTCGAACCGGGCGCCGTCCAGCAGGCTCTCGTGCTCGACCACCACCGCCGGCACGCCCGCGGCCTCGACCTCCGGAGGCCGGTAGGAGCGTAGCATGCGCATCCGCGGATGGCATCGGCTGCTGATCCGCTGATCCGCCATGTGCAGTGGCCTCCTATTCTATATGCATATCGTCGGCGCGGGCCCGAATGGACGGGGTGGTGATCGTTGGAAGCGAGGAGTCGCGGAGAACGGAGAGGTTGTCTACCACTGCTGGGACGAGCGAATCGCTGCTTGCCGACCGGCTGGGAGACGCGCTTTCCTTGCAGCAGAGGTAAGCGATGGTGACTCAGCGGGACCGGGACGAGCAGCACCCTGATAGCCCAACAGATCGACACGAGCTGGGGGCATGCAGACGCGTCGCTCAAACGTGCCGGTGTCTCCGTCTTCCCGTCCCACGGCCCGCCAAGGGCACGGGCCAACTCCTCCGGAGTGTAGCACGACGCGGAGAACCGCCTCCCACGAGCAATGTGAGGGGCGCTGCCGAGGCGTTACCACTGGCGCAAACCATGGGGCATTGCCTGCGACGCGCGCCTGCCGCTGAACCGGCAGGCTAACAATTTCAACCCGCCTGAAGGCGGCTAGCGTTTCAAGCGCAACCGGTCGGCGAGCTTAGCCTGCTGCAGCAGGGTTGAAACTGTGAGCCCGCCGGTTCAGCGTCGGGCAGCCGGCGGACGCGGCGCCACAGGACATGCGCAAGCGGTAACGAATCGCGTCACACCCACATGAGGGTCCGCCTTGGTGACCCGCTGGACATCGGGGCATCGGGGAACCCGCTGGTTGGGTCGATTGTAGATACTATGGAGCCGGGCATGTACGCGGAGGGACGCCATGAGACCGCTGACCGACCGGGCGCCGAGTAAGGAGACAGCCGCCGTGGCGCCGGAGGATCCAGTCAGACGTGAGCTGGGCCGCGCGCCCTTGCCACTGCGCCCGCTGCTCAGCGCGATATTGATCGTGGTCCTCCTCGGCCCGCTGGTGACCGCCGCCACGATCGCCCAGCCGGCCATTCGCGCCGCAATGCGGCCGACCGCGGCCATACCCGACGATCTGCTGCTCATCGGCTCGCCGCGGGGCGCTCAGGCCTCGCTCTTCTTGCCCACGACCCAGACGCGGCGGCTGCTGATCGAGGGGGCCGGCGCCCCGGCGCCCTCGCCGGATGGCCGGCAATTGCTCTTCACCCAGACCAGCGTCGACAGCGGGGGACAGAGCGAGAACGTCGTTGCCTTCGACAGCCGGTCGCTCCGGCGCCTTTGGTCGGCACAGATTGCCTCGCAGCCGGTAATTGGCGGCAAGGACCACGTGCCATTTCTGAACTCGGCCCTTGCGGTGGCCGGGGATCGGGTCTATGTGGCCAGCCAGCCCTGGCAATCGTCCCCGCCGCTGAGCGTCGTCGCGCTGGACCTGGCGAGCGGACGGAAGGCGGCATCCTGGAAGGTGGACCTAGGTGGGTACAAGGTCAACGACACCAGGATCGTGGGCGCTCCGGACGGCAAGCATCTGTACCTCCTGGTGACCTTTGCCCCGGGATCGGCTGGCGCCGACCTCTATACCGCTTACTATCGTCTCCACCTCCCCGATGGCAAGCTGGAGCTGCGGCGCTACCCGATCAGGCAGGCCGGCTCGGCCACTGTGTCCTTCTTTAGCGGTCGCTGGCTCACTCCGGATGGCGCTGCGCTCTACGGCCTGAGCTACCAGCCCGGCACGAATGGGCAGGCGCTCGAGGTGGAGTTTTTCGATCTGTCCATCGGCGCGGCGCTGCCGGTGCTCGATCTCCCGTTCCGGGAGCAGACTGACCTGTTGCCGCGCGAGCAAGCCGTATCCCCGGATGGCAGGCGCCTCTACGTACTGGCGCCCACGCTCGGGCAACTCGCCATTGTTGATCTCACCAAGCGCCGCCTCGAGCGCCTCGTGACGCTGGATGTCGGCGCGGTCAAGGCGGCGCGCAGCCAACCCTCCGTGAGTGGCGCCTGGGTAGCGGTGCGCGGCCTCTTCCTTCAGGAAGCCGAGGCCAAAGTCTCCTTCCCCGGTGAGATGCAGCTCTCGCCGGATGGGTGCCGCTTGTACGCGGTCGGCGCCTTTGGAGCCGGCAGCTCTACCCAGGCCCATGGCATCTGGGTAATTGACACGGCACGCTGGAGGGTCACGGCGGACTGGCTCCCCGACACGCCAATCTCGGCCATCATGCTGGGAGGAGGTGGTCGCGAGCTCTATGCGCAGCAGGGCTACCAGATGGGTGATGCCGACTCCGGCACACTGCGTGCCTTGGACACTTTCACCGGCAGCGAGCACTTCGTACTCGGCGGGCTGTCCCGCACCACCGTGTATTCCCTACTGGAGATCTATCGAACGACCTACGGCAGGAGCCCGGCGGTAAGCGGACCGTCGCCACCTACGTCATAGGTGTGCCGTCTCAAAGCTGGCGACTTCTGTAGCTAGCCAGTTCAGCCGGGGCGACACCGAGGGACGATACGCCGCCAATGTTGGGGGATGTGGCTACGGCATTCGCCCTAACGTGCGCGTTGAGGGAGCGTTCCGGATGTCTCCATTCAGGGTGACGGCGAGAGCCGCCAGTAGGGCGATGGGGGCGGCGAGCTGCTCCCTGGAGACGATGCTCGGCAGGACGGACTGGTGGACGATGTGATGGAAGACGAACAACGCACCCTCGATGACGGTCGCGGCATAGAGTTGCGCCAGGGAGAGGTGGCGGAGCCACCAGGCCACAGGGATGCTGCCGAGGGCGGCGGCGCCTGGCGTGTGGCGACGGCACGATGAATGCCACCGGCGGAGCGTCGCTGGTATCACAGTCACGGAGGGAAGTGATGGACGACGAGAATAACCAGGACGAGCGGGAGCAGGCGCGTCAGCAATTGATTGATCGGATCGACACCGGGGAAACGGTGCTGCCGTCGGGCGAGGCGGTCGAGCTGAAGGTGAAGCAGCCGCTCGACAAAGTGGCGCCGATCCGGCTGAGCGACGAGCACTGGAAGCAGCTCGTGGCCGAGGCGCGCGACCTGGACATCGGTCCGACAACCTTGATGCGGATCTGGGTGCTGGAGCGCCTGCGCGAAGTACGCCGCATCGGCCAGTCGGCCTGAACGCGGTGCTGCGCTAGAATGAGTCTGGTACCCGGCAAAGGAGGCGCAGATGGCCATCGCCAATCTTGGGGAGACGGTAAACCTGACGACGCCGCTGGTGCAGGCGGCAGTGGATGACACGAATGAGGCGCCTTGGATGACGATGCCGGAGTTCCAATACTTCGTTGGGCGCTTGCTGGTTGGCATCCTACGCCTGCACGCACAGCGGCGCAACCTGGGCTGGCACGTCTCCGGCGAGCTGAGCGTCACCGCGCCAAAGCCAGAGGGCGGCACGCTGACGTTGGGACCGGACGTGTTCGTGGCGGAGGCGGACGATCGCCTGCGCGAATCCTGGGATGTGCGTCAGGAGGGCAGACCGCCGCGCCTGGTGCTGGAGATCGTGACCAAGGACAGCGTCTACCGGGACACCGTCCAGAAGCCGGAGTACTACCAGGCGATGGGCGTGGAGGAGTACATCCTCTACTGGCCCGACCGCAAGGATGGGGGACCAAAGCTCTTCGGCTATCGCCGTGACAGTGAGGACGCCTGGGGTGAGTGGGCCATCGAGAGCGACGGGGTGCTGCGCAGCGGAGTGCTGGGCGGATTGGGACTACAGCTGGGCGACCACCCCTGGCTGCGCGTCGTGGACGAGCACAGGGAGCGCCTGCCTTCTCCGGAGGAGGAAGCCGAACGCGCCGTTGCATTGGAGGCGGAGGTTGCCCGCTTGCGTGCCCGCCTCGATGGGGCGCCCGAGTAGTGCCGGACGAAGGCTCCGAGGAAAGGAGTACGGCAACCAGAGGGCTAGTCATACGACGCTCCCGGGTTTTAGGATAGGTTGTACGGGAAAGCCGCTCACTCCACGTCCGGACCCAGTACCCCGTAGCTCCAGGGCTCCTGCGGCCCTTCGATCTGTGCCGGCTGGGGCACGATCCCCGGCGTGAGCTGATGCGCCAGGTGCAAGCTTGCGGTGGCGATCTGCTCCTCGGCCGTGATCTCCAGGTTGGAATACGAGCACAGGACGGTCTCATAGCCTCCGCCATCGGGGGCGAAGGCCGCGGCTGGTGGCACGTAGCCGACGCAGCCGTTAGCCAGCGTCACCACGAAGGTATACGGAAACGGTGAGGCCCGCTTGATCCGCAGCCCGGATTCGGCGAAGTACTCCGCCGGGTTGGACAGAAATATCGCCGGACCCACCTGGAGCGCCTGGACCTCTACTTCGGCGATCGGATCGACCCGCAGCAAGTAGTCCAGCAGCACGATCTCCTTGGCGAAGGTCCAGGCGGTGTCGCGCTGGCCGGAGCGCAGCCCCTCCTCGACGATACGCCTGCTCTGCTCCAGGCGCGTCGCGCTGGGCCGGCGGCGCTGGATGTGGAGTACCTGCGTCGCGGCGGTCAGCGGCGCCAGGTCACCCGGCTCGGCAGAAGCCAGCGCCTTCACCGCCTCCGCGCCGACGCGCGTGCCAACGCGGCGGCTCCAGGCCTCGCCGAACTCACGCGCCCGCAACGACCGGTTATCCACCTGCGTGACGTCACCGGAGGCGCCCTGCAGAAAGACCACTCCCGCCTGCTGGCCCATGGCGCCCTGGATGGTCCGCTCGAGGTAGCAGACATAGTCGGCGGAAATGCCACCGGAGAAGGTGGTGCAGTGGCAGCCGAAGTTGACCACGCAGCCGAGCAACTCACCGCCCAAACTCCAGGCGGCGAGTACGCCAACCTCGGGGTCCACCGGACCAGCCGGTGCGACGATGTCGGGATTGCCCTTGCCGGGGTGGGTGTAGACGCGGCCGTTGGCCATCCGGAAGCGACGATTGAACCCTGATTGGTCCTCCACCCCACGACCGACGGCCAGACGCGCCTCCTGCCGCGCCCGGTACGCTTCGTGTACGGCGCTGACGATCTGCCGGCCGGCCCACTCCACGTACAGCGGATCAGGGTTGGTGGAATGCTCCCGCACCAGCGTCCGCACCAGCTCCGGCGCTTCCGCGAAGGCGTTCAGCTCGTACCAGCTCAGCGGTCCGCCACTATGGGTGTGCGAAGCGCCGACCATGACATTGTCGCCGGGAATGCCGCAGCGGCGCTCGATCTCCTGTCGCACCTGGGCAAGCAGCCGGTTGGAGAGCGGCAGGTCGCAGGTGTCCACGCCGACGAGAGCTAGCGCCGTACCGTCCTGCTCGAACACCGCCGCTCGCGCCTTCAGCGGGTCGTGGATCTGCCGGCTGTAGCTCTTGCCATAGCCGCCCGGCACCTCCATGCCGATGGGTGGCGTGATGTCGGTGACGTGGAATCCTGCTTTCACGATGCCATGTCCTTTTCCTCAGAGGCATTGCGCGCCGCCGACGGGCGCTACTGCTTGGGCGCCAGGATCTGGGTGGCGAACTGCTGCGCCTGGTCCAGCGCGGTCTTGACGTCCATCTGGGCTGTGCAGGCCTTTTGTAACAGCGGGGCGATCTGCTTGTTCTGGTCGGTGAAGCGGTGGTAGGGGTAGACGCCGGGCAGCTTGGCGATATCGACCGCCCCTTGCAGATTCGGGTGATCCTTAAGCGCCTGTTTCCACTGCGGCGAGTCGTAGAAGTCGAAACGCGGCGCCAGCGACGGCGGTGCGCCGGGCGGGAAGAGCTCCAGCTGCACTTGCGCCTCGAAGCCGGCGAGGAAGCGAATAGGCTGGAAGGCCTCGGGGATATGCTTGCCGTTCTTGGGCATCACCATGAAGTTGAGCCAGGTGGCCGTCGCCGCCTGGCCCTGGGCTGTCGGCGCGGCGGGCAGCGGAGCCATCCACAAGTTGGAGTTGACGTATTGGAACTGGTCGCCCGGCTCGGTCTCGTCCAGGGCCATCGCCGCCTTGCCCGTCCCGATCGCGGCTAGGTTGGCTGGTCTGCCCTTCTCAGCTAGAGGCGGCGCTACGTTGTCCTTGTTGGCCAGATCGACGAGGAACTGAACGGCAGAAACGGTCTCGGGGGCGTTGTAGTAGGCGGCGTTCTGCTCGGCGTCGAACAGCGAGTGGCCGGTGGTCTCAGTCCAGGCGGTGAGCCAGGCGATGCCCAGACTGCCCGTGGTGGCCAGCCCGGCCAGGGTGATCTTGCCGTCGGGACCCGTCTTGGTCAGCTTCTGCGCGCCGCGCGCCAGGTCGTCCCAGGTCTTCAGGTCCTTGCCCATGGGGTCGAAGCCGGCCGCCTGGAGCTTGTTCTGATCCACCCAGAAGATCAGCGACTCCGGCCCCATGACCGGCAGGCCGAAGGTGTGACCGCACGTCTGGCGAAACTGCTTGGAGGCCGCGAAGAACTTGTCGCCCTGCACATCCGCGGCCTGGGCCACGAAAGAATCGATGTCGGCCAGGATACCCTGGTCATACCAGTCGCGGCCCCAGATAATCGAGCTGAAGGAGGCGTCCGGAGGGTCATTCGCAGCCACGCCGGCCAGGAGCTTCTGGCTGACGTCGGAAAAGCCTGCCCCGACATTCTCCACCGTCACCCCGGTTCGTTGCTTATACGTATCCAGCAGACCACCCAGCACCTTGGCGGTATCTGCGCCAACGACCGAGGTGGTGTACCAGTTGAGGAAGCTGATCTTGAGTCCGGCCGCGGCTGGAGCGGAAGCAGCCGCGGTGCTCGCGCTGAGGGCAGCCGCGCTCGTGGCGCTGGCGGTCGTGCTGGTGACGACACTGCTGACCGGGGCAGCGCTACTGCTGGACACGACGGCGCTGCTGGACGCGGCACTGGTACTGGCGACCGCGCTGGAAGTCGTGACCGCCGCTGCGCCGGAGCTAGCCGGGCTGCTGGAAGCCGCGCCGGTGTTGGCGGAGGAGGCGGCACTCCCGACGGAGCTTCCGGTGCTGACAGCAGCGGCGCCACCGCACGCGGCGAGCAGCAGGGAGCACATGACGCTCACCATGCCAGCACTGCGGAGAAGCCGGCGACGGGTCGTTGGCTGGGATAACTCAAGAGCCATGGTCAACCCTCCTGCAAAACCACTCACTAAGGGAGGGTGTCGCCATCCCCGGCGGCTACCCCGCGCGAGAGCCAGGGGCGGCAGGCAGCATGATATGCCGGTAATATACCAATGAAGCGTCGGCGTGTCAACGCCGGAGCAAGCTTCATCGTTGTGGAACGTTTACGACCTGACCATCGGGCGAGAGCAGCACCGCGGAATCATAGAGCCGGCCACCATCCCGCTGGTAAAGACCCAGTCCGAGCCAGATGCACCGCTGCCGAGCGACCTCCGCCAGTGCCAGCGTCGACGGTCCTGGTACCGGCTCGCCCAGTGGCAGATCGTGAGCCGGGTCGCCGGTCGCGACAAAGCCGGTGACGGCCGTCTCGGCGAAAAGTATCAACTCCGCACCCCGATCGGCGGCTTTTTTGGTTAGGGTGGCGATGGCGCCTGGTGTCGCGGCACGGTCTGGCAGCACGCGGTGGACCGCGAGAACAATGGAAAGCAAGGCGACCTGATCCTTCCTGGCACAGCATCATCGCGGAGACTATGGTCACACCGTGCTGGTTGGAGCATTATCACCCACTCTTCGCCGGATTCCCGGTGATCTTCGTCGAGGCACGCTGTCGGCCGGCTGCTTCCACCGGAGGCGTGGACCGACGCCGCGCCGAGCGATGACGCCCCCCGGCCGATGTACCCGAACGACGGCTGGCGCTGGCTGCGGCCGGGTCTCGCAAGCGGTCCACTAGTGGGCGGCAACCTGGGTACCCTGCGCTCACTGGCCGGCACGGTCTACCGGCCCTCCTTCATCGGGGCAATCCTGTTCTGGGAGGAAGTCAAGCTGGAGTCCGCGCCGGTGCATGCCATCGATGAGGCGCTGACGCATCTCGGCCTGCTCGGCGTGTTCGACCCGTTAGCTGGGATGGTGGTCGGCAAGATTTGGGGGCTGTCCGACGCCGAGCACCGGCAGGTAGACGACCTCCTGCTGCGTCACACGGCATCCTGGGACTTTCCGATCCTAACCTTCGGTCACACCGATCCCCGGCTGATACTGCCGCTGGGCGTGCGCGCCGCGCTCGATGCCGGAGCAGATCGCTTCGCGCTGGAAGAAGCGGCAGTGCGATGAGCGCCCCGAGGAACCGCTCGCGCTCCACAGGCGTCGTGGAGTCCTGCCACTGTGGGTAGCTGGCAAGGACGTCGGCGCGGGTGCAGTGAAAGATCGGCACACCAAAGGCCCGCAACTCGTCGACGGCAAGGGCCAGGCACGTCCCCAAGAGCCGGCGCTTGCGTTGGGCATGCGAGTGGCCGCGCTCCAGGCTGAGCTCTGGACCCAGCGTTGGCCCGATGGGTGTATCCTCCCAGCCAAAGTTCCAGACGTCGACCAACGCGACCGCGAGATCCGCAAAAGCGAAAGTATGCCGAGCCGTGGTGCGAACGAAGCTGCTCTCTGTGAACGGCTTGCCGGGCAGCGGGCAGCGAGGCGTAAAGGCGAGATCGAGGGTCACATCCATGCAAGAAGATCCTCTGCAGTTACATCCTTGTAGGTAGGCGGTCCTGATGAGTCGTCTTACTGTTTAATCGCTCCTGCCACTGAGACGCGGCCGGGCGCACTGTCGCCCACGGCGCACCGGAATATGGGAGGACGATGGAGCACGGCAGCTTCGAGGCCATCGCGGAGTGGTACGACCAGACGATGGGCGAGCAAGGCGATCGTACGCACCGACATTGGCTGCTCCCCGCCCTGTTGCAAGCCCTCGGCGATGTTGCCGGGAAGTCGGCGCTCGACCTGGGTTGCGGCAACGGTCTGGCCAGCCGGCTCCTGGCTGAGCACGGTGCGCGGGTGATCGGCATCGACCTGTCCCACACCCTGGTGGCGCGAGCCAGGGCGCGGGAAGCGAGCAATCCGCTCGGGATCGACGCCCTCGTCGCCGACGCTGCTCACCTCCCCTTCCCGCCGGACCGCTTCGACTTGGTGACCGCGCACATGGTGCTCATGGACGCGGCCGACGGAGCAGGCATCCTACGTGAAGCGGGGCGCGTCGTGCGGCCGGGCGGGCGCTTCGTCGCCACGCTGCTGCATCCCTGTTTCGAGCCTCCGCTCGCCTCCGCCTGGACGGAGGAGACGGTGGACGGTGAGCGCCGCACGATCCGTCGAGTGTGGCGCTACCGGACGGCGTACTCCGTCGCTGACCGGCTCCATCGTGACCAGCCCGCCCCGATCATGCGCTACCACCGCCCGCTAGAATGGTATGCCCGCCATCTGCGGGATGCCGGCTTGCTGATCGACACACTGGACGAGCCATTACCCGATGAGGTCTTCGCAGTTGCACGGCCTGCCACCTATCAGCGGCAGCTCGTCGCTCCTTCCTTCCTGGTGCTCGGCGCCCGCAAGCGCGAGCCGCCTGCGACCCTGTGACGAACACCGGCCTGAGGCCGGCAGTCGCGCAGCCGGGCGCCGGGGCGCCCTGACAGAGCCCACTCGCTGGGTTCGCATGTAGATGGGTCCTGAAACCGGATATGAAGTCACCTGAACGGGACGTAGGAGGAAGTCTACGTTCAAGCGGGCAGACTACTTCCGCGCCGACACGCACCGGTGACTTTAGGCACTCTACCGTCAGGTCACGCCAGCGAGCGGGACGGGCCCGCCGGCGATGGCATCGCGACACTCCAAGCAATCCGCCGCACAACGAGTGACGGCCGGATGCGCCCGGATGGCGCGGGTTGCCGCGTCCAGCGTCGCGCCCGCTGGGAACGCGCGCCAGCGGCTCGCGCCGACCCGGCGTTCTGAGGCGAAGGGATCGAGCGCCGGCCCCAAGTTCGGGAAGCCGGCAGAATCGCCGCCCGCCGCAACCTCCATCGGCTGGCCATTCGGACCGTTCGCCCAGCGCCGGAACATCCGCCGACCAGCCCGCTCCTCCGCCAGATGCAGAAGGGTCATCTTGTCTAGCCCCACCCCCATCAGTACGACGGCACCGTCACGCTCCACAAGCGCTTTCAAGGGAGCGTACACGTCCATCGGCGTCTGGCCGGCGATCAGCTCCGCTGCCAACGGACCGACTGCCGCGAAGGAGTTGAGCGGGTGATCGCCGCGGCCGCGGCCGGGCATGCCGAGCAAGGCCGTAGCGATCGCGCCCATGTCGCGCTGGTCGATATCCTGGCTATCGGGCCGATACACCAGGGCGCGAGCTTCCGTGTCGTCCCAGCTTCGTTCTTCCTGCCAGGCGTTTTGCGCCCAGCGCCGCATGCCCGGCGACGGCATGTTGCCGAAGCGGTAGGAGAACGTCGGCGCCAGCACGGTACAGCCCTCGGCCAACAGCCCCTCTACGACGCTCGCCGCCCCACCCTCAATCCAGCCGAAGGAGCACAGCGACACATGCACACAGATCGGCCGACCGACCAGGCCAATCTCTCTCGTCGCAGCGCGGATGTCGTGTGCGGTCACGACCCTCGTATCCCTGTCCAACCGGACCTCGTTCAGTTGCTTATCAGTAGCTCATCGGCGAATCGTAGCCAGCGGCGAGCCTCCCCGATCGTCTCAGGATCGCTCATAGAGCACCCTGCCTTCGCGCAGCGCGGATCGCAGCACCGTCCCGACGACGTGGCCCCGCCGCGCGATTTCCTCCGGGGTTGTGACCACAATGTCGGCCGGAACCGTGAGGTCGGCCAAGGATCGCAAGATCGCTACGCTGGCATCTCGTCGGTTGGTCACTCCGTCCAGCACGACGAGCAAATCCACATCGCTCCGCGCATCCGCGTCACCGCGGGCTTGCGAGCCGAAGAGGATGATCCGCCGCGGAGCGAACTCGCGCACGACGCGGTCGGTGATGAGGGCGATCGCGTCAGCAACATTGGTCTCATCGGCACTTCGCGTGGCAACCATCGGCCAGCCATCGATTCCTGATGTGATTCACCCAAATGCCAGTGTACGGCAATTCACTCCATCAAGGCTATCGGCGTTCGATGCTGCCAGCGGAATCCCGGCCCAATCAGTAGCCCACATGCCCTCCACAAATGTACCAATGGAGAGTTGGGTTGGCTTACCGGAGGCAATCCTCAGAAGCGCTTCCCAAGGGGCGAATGAAAAAGGCTGCAGCCAAGGGAAGCCGCTACCGATGTCGACCAGTACCGCGCAGACCGGCGGGCATGCACCGCAACCAGGAATAGAACGCATGCATTCCTTACTCGGTGAGCAGCCGCTCCCGCACTGCCGCCGCGATCCGCTCGGCCTCCTCCAGCGGCGCCAGCTTGCGACCGCCCTGCGCGGCGGCGCTGAGGAGATCAAACACGGCGGGGCCTCGCCGCTCCTTCGGTATATCGGCGGAGCGTGGGATCAGGTGGAAGTGGATGTGCGCGAAGTGCTCCGCCTCGGAGAACTGGCACAGATAGACCTTGGCCGGCTGGAGCACCTCGCGCATGGCCCTCGTGATCCGCCGAACGAGCGGCCCGAAGGCGGCCGCCTCCTCGGACGACAGGTCGGCCATGGCCTCGACGTGGCGCAGCGGCTTGAGGACCAGCCAGCCGGCCAGCGGAATCGGCGCCAGGATGTGCTCCAGGCGCCAGGACGCATCCTGGTAGATCACCCCGCCCGGCGCCGGCAGCTCGCCGCGATTGGCGCGGCAAGTTCCGCAGGTTGACTCGAGCTGGGTGTCGGTCATCATGCGTCCCCGTCTCTGATGTATGGAATTGTACCGCCGGGAAACCGCTGGCTCCTCGCAGCACCTGCACCTTGGGCAATGCTCTCACGACCGCGCAGGCAGCATGGGATGGCGTACCCCGCTATCTTGAGTGACTGGCGCCGAGGAGACCTAATGGCCGGGCATGACGCGCCGGCTCTGGCTGAAGCCCTCATCAAGCAACTGAAGGCCGAGGGCAGCCTCCGGAGGCATTGGCAACGTCACGCTGCTCCTCGCCGATAGTGCGCTCGGGTACGCGCCGGCCGCGTCCTAGGACCGCGTCATCCTGACCGAGGCATCGCGTGATATGGTGGTGGACTGGCAGGAAGCGCCCGAATAGCACTACGCTGCGCGCTGGCCGTGCAAAACTCGGTCGTGGAACGGAGGAGCACGCCCATCCACGAGGTATCTCCTCGGATCGCCCGCGCGTCGTTTACTCCGTCACGAGGTCCTGGCTCACGACGTTACCACTGCCCAGCAGGCGCGACGGGACGGTCAGTAGCGGTTGGAGCAGGCGGACAGCAGCGGGCTCCACGACGGCGCGGGCGGCGGCCCCTTGCTCCTCGGAGTCCCAGAGCGTTACCGCGATAGCGCGGCCGTTGCCGGCATCCACCACCAGGTTGCCCTTGTATCCCGGCTGCCGGGCGTGCAGCGCAGCGAACTCCTCAAGCTGAGCCTGTCCCCTCACCAGCTTCTTGGGATCGAACGTATTCTCGCGGATCACGACGAACATTGTCTGCCTCCTCAGAGCGTAACTTTCGCAGCGCACGATCACACATTCCGGGTTAGTCGCTCCCCCGGTCGTTCGGGTCCAGCACGTCGAAGACCACGGAGCCGAGCATCTGATCGCCCTGGCGTACCTCGACCTTCCAGTTGCCGGGATGAGTGAACAGTATATAGCCCGGGTAGAACCCCCGATCGTCCGGCGGCAGGACCGCCGTCAGGTCCCCCGCGGCAGCAAGCTGTGCCGCGGTGACCGGCACGGAGTCGAATGGGCTGCCCGGATGGTACCAGAAGCGCAGCCGCTTTCCGCTCGCGCAGTCCCAGCCTTCCAGCGTGAGCGGCGTGGTGATGGGGTGGAGGGCCGAGATGCCCACCTTGGCTGGAATGCCCGGAGCGAAGTCCCCGACAATCGCATGGGTGGTGTCTAGACCGCCATAGAAGACCAGCGGCCCGGCCACCGCCACGTGGAAACGCGGATCGATCGGACTGGGCGGGCCGCAGCGACTCGGCGGAGATGCCGCACCGAAAGGCCGGGTGCATGCGACCAGCGCGAGGAGGAATATCGCGACGAGCATGCCCATGAGCAGACAGATTCGACGCTCCCTTGTCTGAAGCGGTATCAGTTCGCCGCTCCCTTCCCAACAGTGAAGGAGATCAGCACCAGCCCGAGCATGAACAGGCCATAGGTGGCAAGGCCGAGGAACAGCCCGTGCATCTCGATGCTACCACGCTCCCGTTTTCGGCGCGCCATGGAGGGGCGTCCGGCTGCACGTGGGATCTCGCCTGAACCGTGCATCTCATGATGTAGAGTCGCAATTGAAGGGGGGAGCGTCGATGGTCGGGAGCAGCGAGCTGGGGGTCGAGGTGGAGGCGCACCGCGCCACCAGGGCGACCTGGAGGGCGTTTGCCGGCGATGAGGAGGTCGCTGCGCTTGTGGAGCAGTGCGCTGGGGCTCAGCAGGACGCGGCGGTGGCTGCGGCGTCGCTGGAGCAGTTGATCGAGCGCTGCCGCCCGCTGGTCTGGCGGATCGCCCGGACGTACGTGGCCAATGAGGCCGACGCGGCGGACGTCGTTCAGGAGGCTCTGTGGCAGGCGGCGCGCGGGCTGGCGACGCTGCAGCACTCCGCCGCCTTCCCGCACTGGATCGCCACGGTGGTCCAGAATGCCGCCCGCCAGTGGCTGCGCCGCGAGCGAGCGCGGCAGCGGGAGCGCTCGCTGGAGGTCACGGGGCACGCCGGATTCGAGGACTTGCCGCTGCTGGAAAACGTTGCCGCTGCTGGCGCCTTTGGGGATGTCGAGGCGCGTGACCTCCTCAGCCGGTTGTTGCGCCTCCTGTCACCCCGAGAGCGCGCGGTCCTGCTGCTGTACCACGAGGCCAGACAGTCCCAGCAGGAGATTGGCCGGCGGCTTGGTCTCTCGCCGAGGGCCGTCGAGGGAACCGTCTATCGCGCAACGCGGCGCTTGCGGGACGTAGCGGCGCAATGCAGCGACGAGACGGAGGAGCTCCTGAGCTGGTGCTCGGTCTGTGGCCGGCAGCGTCTCCGCGGTCGCTTGCAGCCGGGGATAAGCCCGGACCGGCCGTTGCATCTGTACGCAACCTGCCCGGTCTGTTGTCCGGGGAACCTTTACTGGATCAGCTATCCCCTGCCGCTGCAACGGCATGCCTCGCTCGACGGTGCGCTGCGCCGCGGCAGCGAGCTGCTGGACGGTCAGGTCCGCCGTCTCTTGCGCACGCCGGCGCCTACTTGTGAGCGGTGTGGAGCGCCGCTGGTGCATGCGCGCTTCTGGGACCGGGCCGGGTACGAGGTCAAGTGGCACTGCCGCGACTGCGCCGAAACGGCATGGCAATCCTCCGTCACCGCCGTTGACTCCACGCTGCCCGCCTGGCGGGCCTTCTGGGAGTGCTCGTCGCGTCTGCTGATCGAATCGCAATGCCTGAGCCGCGAAGGGGGGAGCCACGCCTGCTGGTGCGGGCGGTCGATCTTGGCTCGAAGCGCGCCGCCATCGTCGCGCTCGACGGCGTCAGCGTGAGCGTTCGGCCCGGCGAGTTCTTCGCCATCCTGGGGCCGAACGGCGCAGGGAAGACGACCCTGATCAAGATCCTGGCGACGACGCTGCGGCCGACCGCCGGACGGCGCAGCAGCGCATCCGCGAGGCCCTCGACGTGGTCGGCCTGGGGGCGTGGCTGGAGGAGAAGCCGGAGCACCTCTCCAGCGGCATGCGCGCCCGGCTGGCCATCGCCAAGGGCCTGCTTCTGCGCACGCCCGTCTTCATGCTGGATGAGCCGACCGCGAACGTCGATCCGGCCGGGGCCTACCAGATCCGCGACTTCATCCGTAACGAGCTGAACCGCCGGCTGGGCCAGACGGTGATCCTGACTACGCACAACATGGCCGAAGCCGAACAACTGGCCGACCGCGTCGCCATCGTCGATCGCGGCCAGGTCATCGCCTGCGACCGCCCGGCGGCGCTGGCTTCCGGTCTCGGCGACTGCGTCCTGGAGCTCGCCCTGTCCTCCTGTTCGCCGGAAGCGATCCGCTCCCTACAGGAGCGCAAGCTAACACTGCACCACGTCGAGTCACTCGATCGCCAAGGAGCCGGCCGGCTGCGCGTCCACCTGCGGCCGGGCGTCCAAGCCGCGGATGTCCGCGCCGCGCTAGAAGCGGCCGGCAGCGCCGTCGTGAGCATCACCCCGGCCGGGGCGACGCTGGAGGATGTCTTCCTGCGACGGACGGGAAGGAGTCTGGACTGATGGCGAGCCAAGCACTCTCCTCAGGGCTCGAGCAGGCGCCGCTGGGCGGCCCCGGCTACATGCTGCGCATCCTGTCCGTCCTGCTCGGTCGCAACGCGCGGCTCTGGCTGCGCTTTCGGGTCAGCATGGTCATGGACCTATTAGGCGGCGCGGCGCAGGCGAGTGTCTTCTTCTTCCTCGGTACAACGCTCGTGGCGAGCGGGCAGCAAGCCTGGCAGACCAACTACACCGCCTTCCTGGCCATCGGCATCGTCTTCAACTCGGTGATGAGCGCGAGCTTGAGCGGCCCCTACCAGGCGCTGTCCATGGACTACTGGATGCAGCGCCTGGAGACCATCCTGCTCTCACCCTGCCCCGTGGGCCTATCGGTGCTGTCGCAGGTCGGCTGGAGCTACGCGCGCACGCTCCTCAACGTGCTGATCCTGGCGGCGGTGGGCTGGGCCTTCGGCGCGCACGTGCAGACGACAGGAGTCAACGGGCTGCTTACCCTCCTGGCGCTCCTGCTGGCGGCCGTGGCCGTGCTCGGCTTCGGGTTGATGTCGGCGGCGATGTTCATGCTGATCAACGCCAAGGGCTGGAACGACCCCATCTCCTGGATCGTCGGCATCCTCCAGGGGCTGGTGACCGGCGTCTACTTCCCGATCACGCTGCTGCCCGGTTGGCTGCATGCGCTGGCCATGCTGTTGCCCCAGACCTACGCCATCGATGCCGCCCGGCGACTGCTGTTGGCGAACGCCGGCTCGCCGCCACTGCTAGAGATCGGCAGCCTGAGTGCGGTACAGGCCGACCCGATCGCCCTCGCTTGCGCAGCCCTTATCCTGCCCGCGCTGGGGGCGGCGCTTTTCGCCGCCGGCCTCGCCAAGGCGCGCAACGACGGCGGGTTGTCGAGGTGGACGTGAACGGGGAACTCTTTTCGGCGGCCGGATAGACCGGGCCGCCCCGGGGTGCGTCGCCCAAAGACGGGTAGAGTTTCTGAGCTTGATTGCTCAGATTGGCAGCGGGCTGGCAGTTCGGTTCACCTCGTGGAGCAAAAGGAGCTGATGGGAGCAGGCGAGGCATCGTAGGTAGCCGTGCTACAATGGTGGCGTCTGCTAGGCATCAGCAATGGTAGGGTCGAATGGCGAGAATCGGCGCGACAAGTAATGTACTGTTGGAGAGAGGTCAACCGCTCATTGCCGTTATTAGTCGATGTGGCGACCAAGAGGTAGTGCGATACGTCACTTCAGAGGCAGAAGCAAGAGCGAGCGTTACCCAGGAAGCGATCCAGACGGCACTGAATCTGCCAGGTGCGTGGAGCGACATGGACTGGGGGGATATGGAAGCTAATCTGCACGAGATCCGCCGTGCCAATCCGCCGACGCCACCAATATCGCTCGACGAGTGATCCGTTACCTGCTTGACACTACCCTGTTAGCGGCATATCTTGCTCATCGACAGTTCGCGGTGACGCTCATCTCGCCCTGGATTAGCAATCAAGAGGCGGCAACGAGCATCATAGTCTATGGCGAGATGGTTGAGCACCTCAAGGGCAAGCCGAACTTCCCGCGGCACCACAGCGCGCTCCGGGATCTGATCGAGGTGGTGCAGCCGTACATGCTTACGTTCTCCATCCTCGATCGCTATGCTGATATCCGGCGAGCACTCCGTCCTCCCTACGGTCTAGGATTGATCGGCGATATCGACACGTTGATTGCTGGTACGGCTTTGGAGTTTGGGCTCACCTTGGTCACGACCGATCAGGACTTTCAGCGGGTGCCTGATCTGAAGGTGCTGCTCGCACCGAGGGGGTAACGTTCACTGAGAGCTCGGCCGGCGTCGCTCCTTGCGCTGCCTCGTTGCCGTAGTGCGCGACCTGATCGCCCGCCCCGAACCACCGCTCGACGCTGCCCAGCAGCCGGCCCCGCTCGTCGTCCACGCCCGGAGTGTAGCAGCATGTGTGGCTCCTCCAATGAGCCACGACGCTCAGGGCGCTTCAGGTGGTCGCGGCGATCCCCCGGCGACCGGGGTCGCCGGGAACTCCATCGAAGATGCCACATCGACCGCTCATGCGTGCTTGTTGACCACGCCTGTTCATGTCCGGGTCGCCAATGCGCGCAGCCTGACGTGACACTACAATCCCGCTCCAATGACGCATAACACCGGGCTCCTCGCTGCCGATCCTCCCGTGATACTCCCGCGCGTCGATCTGCACCGCCATCTCACCGGCAGTGTGCGCTTGGAGACCATCCTGGAGATCGCGACGCAGCACGACCTGCCGTTGCCGCGCACGCTCGACGCGCTGCGCCCGCTCGCCCAGGTCACGACACCGTTGCCTGACCTCCCGACCTTCCTCACCAGGCTTGCACCGGCATCATTGGCGCTGGTCGACCTGGACGTTTGCGCGCGGGTGGCTTATGAGTGCGTTGAGGACGCGTCGCGAGAGGGGATTGCGTACCTCGAGCTGCGCTTCGGCCCGGGGACGTACGCGCAGCACAGACTCCCTCCAGAGGGCGTGGTGGAGGCGACGATCGACGGCGCTCGTCGCGGCCAGCGCGACTTCGGCGTTCGGACCAACCTGATCGGCGGGACGGGCCGAACGGAGCCGGACCTGGCTTGGCAGGCGCTGGAGGTACTACTGGCCTACCGCGACCAGATTGCCGGCCTCGACCTGGCCGGGGATGAGGCGCGCTGGCCGGCCGCGCTGTACCGCGAGCACTTCCGACGCGCTCGCGACGCCGGCTGGCGCGTCACCGCCCACGCTGGCGAGGCGGCTGGGGCGGAGAGCGTCTGGGCGGCCATCCGCGAGCTGGGCGCCGAGCGCATCGGCCACGCCACACGCGCTGTCCAGGACGAGCGCCTACTGGACCACATGCTGGAACACCGCATCGGCATCGAAGCCTGCCTCACCAGCAATGTGCAAACGGGAGCGGCGCCTGACTACGCCCACCACCCGCTGCGACAGTTCCTGGAGCGCGGCCTGCTCGCCACGATCAACACCGACGACCCCGTCACCAGCGGCATCACCCTCGAGCACGAGCTGACAGTCGCTGCCTCCGCGGCCGGATTGTCTGCAGGGCAGGTCCGGCAGGCGCAGGAGAACGCCATTGAGATCGCTTTCTTGAACGAGGCCCAGCGCAGCGCCATGCGAGCGGCGGTGGCGCCTGGCCAATGAACGGTCGGCCCGTGGCGACAGCCTCAGCCCTGAGCAAGCACCCCGTCGCCGGCGGTAACAGCCTGCTTCGCCGCCTGGTCCATCGTGGTCTGGCCGAGATAGGCTTTGTTGAGCTCGTTCTGCAGTTTCGTCTGGAAGTCGGCGCCCGTGGCGAAGAAGTGGAACGGCTTGGCGAAGCTCATCGTCTCCACCGCTCGGCCGATGTGGGCCGGCGGCGGCGTGCTGTATCCGCCGTGCGCGTCCGACGCGGCCGCGATGTTGACGGGGAACTTCACCTTGTCGGTCGCCAGGATCTGCTGCGCCTCGGCATTCATCGTGAACTGGAGGAGCTGGAAGCACTTATCGGCATTTTTGGTAGTGCCGGTGATGCTCGACGGTTGCACGATGTAGGCGGAGCCGTTCTTGCCCGTGGTGGGGCTCTTCGGGATCAGGGCAATGTCCCAATCGAACTTCGCGCTCGCGGTGTAGTTGGGCACATTGGACGTGATGGCTGTATACATCGCAAACCGGCCGGCGGTGAGTGGATCGGTCACGCCGGCCTTGGCAAGCTCAGCGGTATCGACCGCCGTGGGCATCACGCGGTGTATCTGCATGAGCTCGTAGATGAACTGCAAGGCGCCGAGCGCCCCGGGCTGGTCGAGCGTCGTCTTGGTCTGTTCGGCGTTCATGTAGTCGCCGCCATTGGCATAGATCATCGAGGCCCAGCCACCCTGGACGCTGTTAGGAATCTGGACGCCCCACAGGCTTACCGTGCCGTCGGACCCACGCGTGGTCAGCTTCTGCGCCGCCGCCAGCATGTCATTCCAGGTCCAGTCGTCGGTCGGCTCGGCGACCCCGGCGTTCTGGAAGGCCGTTTTGTTGTAGTACAGGATGTCGTCCGTGTTCCAGGTCGGCACCGCGTACCACTTCCCCTGGTACTTCATCTCGCTGTCCTCGACCCAGATGCCACTGAAGTCCACCTTGTTCGAAGTGATGATGGAGCTGAGATCAAGGAGCGTCCCTTTTTGGGCAAACTCGACCACGTAGTTGCCGCTGCTGTGGAAGCAGTCCGGCGCGGTCCCGCCGGCGAAGCCGGTCAAGAGGCGCTGAAAGAACTGGGCGAAGGGGGTGACCTCCTGCGTGATCTTGATCGCCGGGGTGAGCTGTTGGAAGCGCGTGTACACCTTGTCGAAGAGCTGCGCGCTCAACCCGCTCTGCCAGTGGGCCAGGCGGATGGTGGTCTGCCCCGCCGCGGGCGCCTGGGCGGCAGCGGATGAGCTCGCGAGCTGGCTCGCGGTCACCGCGCTGCCGGACGACCTGGTCGCGGCGCTCCTGGCGGGTGTGCTGGCGGCGCTCGTAACCGGGACGCTCGCCGCGCCGTTCTGCGGGGACCCACCGCACGCCGTGAGCAGGCCGATACTCATGGCCGACTTCAGGGCAACTAGGAACTGCCGGCGCGAACGCGGGACTTGCACCATCCTTCTCCTTTGCGAAACGATGAATCTGGACTGGCCCGCGAGCCCACTCAGGGCAATCGGAATACTCCTAGTGACGAGCGCGACCATTATACGCAGAGGGCGCCCAAGCAATGCGCCGGCCACCCTGTTACCGAGCAGCCATATTGGTCTGCGCATGCAGGAACTCGCGTAGCAATCGTGGGACCGGCTCATCATCGTCTTCGCGGTGCGGGATGGCGGGACGCGACAGGACGTCGTACCAAGTCAGCGCGTTGCTCACCATCCCCACGCTATGGGCTAGTTCGAGCGCCACCAGCAGGTCACGCCGTGAGGCATAGCGCAGCCACGGCTCCAGGTAACAATCCCGAAGCCGCGCGAGCTCTCCGGCATCATCGCCGAGATCGAAGGTGTAGCGCGCGCTCTTGAGCGTGGTGCGCAGGCTGAAGAAGGGATGCGCCACCACGCTGTTGCCCCAGTCGAAAAAGCGATAGCGGCCACCGTGGACGAGGACGTTGCCATCGTGGAGGTCGCCGTGGTGGAGCGTCGCGGGAAGCTGATAGCCGGCTAGCTCTGAGCAGAGCGCGGTAAAGCGGGATATGAGCATCCGCAGGCCCTGCTGCTCCTCAAGCGTGAGACCCCAGGGTTGACCGAGGTGCAGCGCGGCACGGTCGGCAAGCAACCGCTCATACCCGGCCGGTAGCAGCGCCAGGCGCCGATCCGGCACGCCAAGCGCCAGCAGCTCATCGACGCGGCCGCCCATCTCGAGCTGTAGCGCCGCATACATCGGCAGCAACCGAAGCCAGTGCCCGAGATCGCGGTCGGACCGGATGACCTCGCGGAGTCTCATCCCGCCGTGGGCCGTCAGCAACCAGCCGCGCTGCGCGTCGGCAGCGAGCACGCGCACGATGCAGTCGGGCCGCCGGCGTGCGAGCGCCGCGGTGAGGGCCGGCTCGTAGGTGGGGAGTGGTACGCTCGCCTTGAAGTAGACGTCGCCATCGCGCGTTGGCGCCCGCAGGACCGTGGACCAGCGACCCGCGTGCAGTCGCTCAATCGCGCCGCTGACGCGGAGTCCGTTGTGCTCCAGCGCGCCGTCAATCCAGGCAGTGGCGTGGGCCAGCCAGTCCTGCCTCAGCCATGGCTCGTGCGCGGCCTGGTCCAGCATCAGTCCTCTCCCAACACAACTACAGGTATACCGCGTGTATGATCGAGTCCGTACGGAGGTGGGAGTACTGCATGAGCGCCAGCGAAATGGAGGCCGACATCCAGCTCCGCGACCGCCGCCAGGAGCCGGCTCCGGGCGCCCGAGGACTACCTTTCGCAGTTCATCGATAGGCCGCCGGCATTTCCGCCGGGTTCGGGGTGGGCCTACAGTAACGCCGGATTCCTGGTGCTGGGCCTCATCGTCCAACGCGCCAGCGGCCAGGGCTATTTCGACTACATCCGCGAGCACGTCTTCGAGCGGGCGGGCATGGCCGATACCAACTGCTACGACCCTGATAGCGATGTTGCCAACCGGGCAGTCGGCTACACCACACGGGATGAGCAGGGACAGTCCCTGGCCGGACCGCGCCGGAACAACTGGGCATTACTCCAAATGAAGGGCGGGCCGGCGGGCGGCGGCTACGGTACCGTGAGTGACCTGCTACGTTTTGCCGTCGCCTTGCAAACCCACCAGCTGCTCAACCCCGCCACTACCGACCTGGTCACGACGGGCAAGGTGGAGAGCGACATGCCCGGGATGCGCTACGCCTACGGCTTCATGACCCATGAGGTCAGCGCGCAGGCCGGGCACGATAATGCCGATCTGACCACCGGGCTGCACCAGCCGGGCGTAGCGGCTCAGGTAGAGGTCGTCGGTGCCGAAGTAGTGGTAGGCGTCGAGACTGACCAGTGCGTCGAAGAAGCCATCGGCGAAGGGGAGGGCGTGCGCCTCTGCGTGGATCGGGAGGATACGCTCCCGCAGCCCCGCCGCGCAGATGCGCTCCCAGTTGTCGCTGCGCCGATCCACAGGTCCGTCGCCCAAACCTGCAGCCCGAACTCCTTGGCAAAGAAGATGGAGCTGATGGCGCGCCCGCAGCCCATGTCGAGCACGCGCATGCCCGGCTGGAGGTCCATCACCTGGCTCAGCGCCTCGGCCAGCCAGACGGCGTTCGGCCCCATCAAGTTCTCGAGCATCCAGACTGGGTCGTAGGTCGCGGAGCGGGGATATACGTCCAGCCGCAGACGCGCGGCTAGCTCTTGGGAGATGGGAGGTGATTTCGGCACTGGCGTCATACCCGGCTCATCCTTCCTCTGGTACTTGAGCTCAATGCCATTATCGGCCATGGATGGCCCGAAATCGGGAGGAGATTGGCGCTTGATGATTGCCCGCCAGGGCCGGCACGCCCTGCCAACCCTGGCGGGGCATGCGGAGTGGAGAGTGTGAGCGGCGGTAGCCGCTAAAGCGGTCTCCGCGGCGTTGGCACAGGAGTTGCCACAGATGTTGATCGCTCGGTCGTTCACGGCAGGATCACGCGGCGCTCCACGGCGGATACGATCGGTGCATACCAACCGCCCGGCGCGGCTGAACGGTGTGCGAGCCGAGTCGGGCATGGCGGCAGCCGCCGGGAACTGGCTGCGAGCGATAAGAGAGGGCAAGGCTCCATGGCTCATTTCCTGACTCGCCGTCACCTCCTGCGCCTGACCGGCGCGGCCGCCGGCGGCACCGCGCTGGCGGCGTTGCTCGCCGCGTGCGGCGCCAGCGGCTCCTCCGCCACCAGCTCGTCCGCCGACACGAGCGCGCCGGCGACGACCGCTGCAGCCTTAGCCGCGACGACGGCCTCGAGCGCCGCCTGACCACGTCGGCCTGCTCCCCTGGACGGGCAACTGGTACACCTACGGCTGGATCTGGATCTTCGGCGGCGACTACTTCGACGACAAGACCTCCAAGCCGACGCTCAACCGCCCTGAGAACGTCAAGGCCTTCGACTGGATCGCGGGCTACGCCAAGCAGTACGGCACGCCCAAGGCGTTCACCGATGCCGGCTGGAAGGACGGCGACACCAAGGAGTTCGCGGCGGACCAGAAGATCGCCATGATGAGCTCCTGGGACGGCGCCATGGTGGGCTTCAAGCAAGCCTCCAACTCCTTCCAGTTCTGGGGCGGTCCCTGCCCCTATCCGAGCGGCGGCAGCAACGGCGCCTGGTCCGGCGGCCTGTCCTTGGCGCGCACGGGAGCGGAGGACGGACCGGCAGTGCTCGACCATCCGGCGCCTCTGCCTGCGAGCGCGGCCCTGCTCGCCGCGGGGCGGGCGTAGAGACCGCTATACTGTCGTCTGCCCTGCCATCGCAGGACTGAATAGGACGGGGTGACGACGTGGCCACGGCACTGGGCATGACCATCCACGATCTCGAAGGCTTTCCGACGCCACTGGACGACCAGCGTTACGAGCTCATCGATGGAGAACTGTACGTGTCGACCCAACCGCACTGGCGCCATCAGTCCGGGGCAGCGAATGTGATCTCCCTCCTTTGGTCGTGGAACCGGCAGTCCGGCGCCGGCATGGTGATCGACGCGCCCGGCGTGATCTTCGCCAACGACACTGCCGTGGCTCCCGACGTGGTCTGGGTCAGCGCCGAGCGCCTGGACGCGGTTCTGGGCGAGGACGGCAAGCTCCACGCCGCGCCGGACCTGATCGTGGAGCTGCTGTCCCCCGGCGCCGAGAACGAGCGGCGCGACCGCGAGACCAAGCTCAGCCTGTACTCGCGGCAAGGCGTGCGCGAGTACTGGATCGTCGATTGGCAGCGCCGCGCGCTGCAAGTCTACCGGCGCCGGGAGGCCCGCCTGGAGCTGGTCGCCACGCTGCTGGCGGACGATGTCCTGCAGTCCCCCTTGCTCCCCGGCTTCGCGGTGCAGATCGGCGACCTCTTCGCGCCCTATTGAAGCGAACGTCGGAGCCTCCTCGCGAGACGGAATGGCCCGAGTTGGACCTGCACGCGCCTCCCCCGGTGATCGCGGCATTGCTTGTCACCGCGTTCCCTGCTGATAACCATATCCGCAGCCGCGCTGTCCTGCAGCGGCGGACTGAGGATGGTCGTGGCCGCGTCGTCGAGCGGGTGACTCTGATGTCGGGCCGGACGCTGATCGTGAAGGAGCGCAACGACCGGACCAGCGACCGGGAGACGTTGCTCTATCGCCATGCGCTGCCACGCGCCGGCGATCTCGTGCCGCGATACGCGGCGAGCGCGACGATAGGCGATACCCACCTGCTGGCGCTGGAGGACGTCGGCGGGACGCACGCGGACGGCCACGAACCGGCGAGCCGCGACCGGGCGATGGCGGCGCTGGCCCGCTTCCATCGTCATTTTGCCGGCGCCACAATGCAGGAAATCCTCGGCGCCGCGGCGGTGGGAGCGTTGGGCGGTGAGGCAACTCCTAATCCAATCGAGCGATCAGAGCTACTGAGCGTCTACCAGGAAGCGCTTGCCGGCCATTCCCGACTGCTCTCGACGATGATGCGCGAGCGGGCGCTGCACTTGGCCGGACCTTTCGCCGATGCCCTCGCCGCCTCGCCGCTGGTACTCGATCCGGGGGACGTCCGCCCGGAGAACGTGCTCGTCGCCGGCCCGCGGACGGTGCTGATCGACTTCGAGAACGCGGCGGTGCGCACGCGGGCCGACGCCAACCGGCTAGAGCTCGACGCCAATCCGCGCTGGCTGGCTGGCATCGCCACCACCATCGCCCAGGCGCCGACCGGCGGCGTGCTCGTCCACTGCCACGCCGGGAAGGACCGCACCGGTATCGTGGCTGCGCTCCTGCTGGGCCTCATTGGTGTTCCGGACGAGGTGATCGCGGCGGACTACGCGCTCAGCTCCACCTGCTTGCAGCGTGAGCTCGACCGCTGGCTGGCCGAGGCAGCGCCGGACGACCCGACGAGCGGGAGCGCCAACGGCAGCTCCAGTTGGCCCGCCCGGAGGTGATGATGGATACGCTCACCTATCTCACAGCGCGCCATGGCGGTGCCGAAGCCTACTTCCGGGCCGGCGGCGTGGAGGCGGCCGATCTCGCGGCGCTGCGCGAGCGGCTTGTCGAGACTCTACCGGGCCGCGGCATCGCCCGCCCGGGCGGGTCCACGCGCCCTGAATGACACCGCGGCAGGCATTGGCGGCCAGACGAGCGGGCCATCGATGCGCGAGACCCGCCACCGAGCATGCCGACCGCCGGTCATCAAGGCGGCCGTAACGCCACCTGTGAATTGCCAGTCGTGACCAGATGGTAGCTTCGCAGCATCCCTCACTGGACCGTGGCTCGAGCAGTCAACCGATTACCCGCATGGGACGGTCCCCTAGAGGGACAGACCGAATAGGGTAGCCGTCGCTCGCAGATCCGGATCATCGCGGCCAATGGACTGTGGAGTGCCGACCGGCTGAAACGCCGCTCCTTCGAAGATCGCCCAGCAGGTGACGCGATCGTCCAGGCGGCTCGGATAGACGATCCCTTGAAAGCCGTGCTCGTACGCCCACGACGTGATGGCTTGGGTGACCGCGCGTCGCGGCTCCCGGATCGTGCCGGCATCCAGATCCGCCAAACCAAGTTGAACCAACGTCGGCGCCAGCGCAACGCGGAGCCTTTCGCGTGTGCCGAGATCGCGCAAGTCCAGCCAATGTTGACCGGGCTCCAGGCGCAACCGCTCGACCGCGAGTTGATGCTCCCATCCGGTGGGCAGCGGGACGAGCGGAACAGACGCGGAAGTGCCCGCCAGGTCCGCGAGGCGAATGAGCATTGCGAGCGCCGGCCGAAAGGCCGCCAGAGTCTCGATGAAACAGCCTCGGCGTTGCGCAGCCGCGTAGAGTACGCGGAACCGGGAACGCGGATCATCGAAGCGACCTCGGCCGACCACGGACCAGGGTGGCCACTGCACGGGATCAGGGCGTGGCCCAATCCGGTACCGTGGCCGCGCCGGGGCCGCGGCCGTGCGCACGGCCCTCAGGCGCCCATCTGCCCGTAACGGTAGGCACGAGCAGCGAAGAGGACGCTGTCCGGATCATCCGCCAGAACCAGCCCAGGGGCTTGATCTTCTAGCATCGGGTTCATGCCTATCAGCCAGCCCCGTACCACATCGGGCCCGTCAGCTTCCAACAGAGTTTGCACGACGCGATAGGCGTCGCGCAGTCGCCGTTCGGCATCAGGCTCCGGCGCCTGTTGCCCGCTGGACCATCGCTCGACCTCCCCAGCGGAGCGGACTCCTGCCATGACCGCCACTAATGGTGCGCCAACCACGTCGATTAGGTAACGAACGAGGTAGGACGGGGAGAGCTGGGCAATATCATCCTGCAACGCGGCGTGGATAACCATGGCCCCTGCCTTCCCCTGAGAATGTCGATCTGTATCGGGCGCGACACGACGCCCAGCCTACTCCTTCCATAGTGCCATATCATCGTCCAGGCTGTCGAGCACTGACCGGCGCTTTAGCCGGCGGCTTCCTTCAGCATTTCGACGTAGTCGAGGTCCGGCACCGTCCGCCCCCGGTCGCCCAGCGTCGAGAACACTTGCGCGCGGTGGTGCGCGGAGTGGGTCAGCATCTGCACCAGGCCATCGTTCGCCGTGAGGGGTACATCGATCCAGGTGATGTTCAGCGGCCACTCCAGAGAGCTGTCATTGATGCCGGCCACCCACTCCTCGTAGGCGCTCCCCAGCTCGGCCGATCGCACTCGGAACCAGGTCAGTTCGTGGGCATAGTAGGCCTCCCGCGGCTCCAGGCTGTTGAAGTCGCGCCCCTGAAGCATCAGCAGGTAGACCTCTTCCACGCCGACGAGATGCTTGAGGGTCTCCTCGATGGAGCCGATGGTGCCCCTAGCCTGCTCTGTCAGGAGGGGCTGTTCGAGGGCGGTGACGACGTCGAAGACGCGACGGTTGCCCCAGGCGTTGTAGCGGACGAGCGCGTGTAGCGTTTTCATGGCCGCATGGTAGCGCATCACTGCCGCTCGCGCCGGATGTCTACAGGTGTCGGCTCGCGGAATGGCCGTAAACCGGCGAGGCTCTACGCCCCTTGAGCAGGTCGAGGTGGCTCATCTCATTGGGCGCCCAGGTCGAAGTCGGGTCGACACGCTGCTGGTTCGGCCACATATTCGTGGACACAAACGTCGGCAGCAGCGGCTCAATCTCGTCGCGCCAAAGCCGCTCGGTCTCGCCGAAGGTCAGCGCGCCGAGCGGGTTGCCCGGCGTGCGGCTGGCGGGCTGGGCGGGCGCCTTCAGGGCGTCCAGCCCCAGCGCGTTATGCAGCCCGTGGGGCTCGCACAGGCCCAGCGGCAGGTAGCCTACCGGACAACGCGCCAGCGCCGCGTCCAGCTCGTCGGGGAACATCTCCTCCCATTGCACCTTCGGTCGCATCTGCGCTCCTTTCTGCCCAGTGTTTATGGTGACAGACCCACAGCGCCGGACGCGTCACCCTGGCTACTTGCTACGCGATGGCCGCCAGACTGGCATCGAGCGCCTTGAGCGCCGTTGCGATATCCGACTCAGTATGTACCGTGGAGAGGTACCAGCGCCCATCGGGAAGAACAAGCACACCGTGGCTGCGTAGCTCGCGCGTCAAGGCGGCGTTGCGCTCGGTATCGCACTCTGTCAGCGCGCGGTAGTCGGGAACGGCGTCCCGCGTCGTGAACAGGATCTGCAGCACCGGCCCAGCCTGGTGGACGATGGCCGGCAAGCGGTGTTGGGCCAGCAGCACTCGGGCGCCATCGGCAAGATCGCGTCCGAGCGCGCTGAGGCGCTCGTAGACGCCGGGACGGCTCAGCTCCTCCAGCGCGGCGGCCGCCGCCGCCAGGCTGATGGGATTGCCGTTGTAAGTCCCACTGTGGGCAACCACGCGTCTGGCGATGAGATCCATGATGTCCCGCCGGCCGGCGACAACGCTCAAGGGGAAGCCCGCCGCGACCGCCTTGGCGTAGATGGCCAGGTCGGGCACGACGCCGAACGCCTCCTGAGCGCCGCCGAGCGCGAGACGGAAGCCCGTAATGACCTCGTCGAAGATGAGGACGACGCCGTGTCGCGCCGTGAGCGTGCGCGCGGTCTCCAGATAGCCGGGGAGAGGAGCGATCACCCCGGAGTTGCAGAGCACCGGCTCCATTACTACGGCGGCAAGCTCCGATGCCCGTTGCTCCAGCATGCTCGCCAGTGCGCCGGCATCGTTCCAGGGCAGCACGACCACGTCGGCCAGCGCGGCGGTCGACTGGCCGCCGGCGCCGGGAACGGAACGCGGGGTATCGCGCGGCCCCAGCTCCGCCGGGGTCGGATGGTAGCTGACCAGCGCGCCGTCGCTCCAGCCGTGATAATGGCCCTCGAACTTAAGTACTTTTGGCCGGCCGGTGAAGGATCGCGCCAGGCGCAGCGCCACCTGCATGGCCTCGGTTCCGGAACTGGCGAAGGTGATCAGGTCGGCACAAGGGACCGCGGCCACGATATGCTCGGCGACCTGCGACTCCAACTCGTGCTGCGCGCCATACATGTGGCCCCGCGCAACCTGCGCCTGCACGGCAGCCACGACGGCCGGGTGGCTGTGCCCCAGGATGAGCGGCCCCCAAGCCAGCATGCAGTCGAGGTAACGCACACCATCTACGTCGACCAGGTAGGCCCCCTCGCCGTGGTCCACGAAGAGCGGCTCCGGCGTGACCGTGGCGCGGAAGGAGCTGCTGACCCCGCCGGCCAGCGAGCGCTGGGCACGTAGGTAGAGCTCGTGCGCGCGTGTAGAGGTCGTCGTCACTGTCGCCATCGGCAGTGCCCCTTCTGCGAGCCGGATCGCTCAGCCGTCGGCAAGCGAACAGCGTATGACATATCGCGACCATATCATTGCTGGACCGGGACGTCAAGAACGGAAGTCCCGTTACGACATCGCGCCGGCCCTCCGGCCGAACCCATAAGGTCAACGCGATAGGCCGGGCCAAGCGCCGGGCCTTAGTGACCGAGGCCCAGCGGGATCGTGAAGGTGTCGAATGGTTGCGCCGACGGGAGCGGCGCCTGGTGGGGGTCGACGTCCGGCGCCGTCGTCGTAGTCCAAGGTTGATGGCCTACGGCGTGCGTCATACCATGGCCCGGTTGCGGGCATCAGCCCTACCGGTACAGTATCGCGGAAGCGTATGAGAGGAGTGGCATCGGTGTATCGGGTGCTGACTCGACGAGGGATCTTACGGGTGGCCGGAGTGGCGGCCGGAGTGGCCGGCGCGACACTCCTGGCCGCCTGCGGCGGGACGGTCGGGACGTCGACGGCGTCCAGTGCCGCCGCGCCGACGACTGGCGCTGCGCCCAGCAGTGCCGCATCCAGCTTGGCGTCGACCAGCGCGGCGGGGGCCAGCGCCGCCGCAACGAGCGCCACGTTATCCAGCGCGCTTTCCGTGAGCAGCTCCTCGTCGCCGGCAGCGTCGACCCGCGCCGCTCCGGCCAGCAGCGCGTCGAGCGCCGCTGGTCAGAAGGGGGCGACGCTCACCTATATGTCGCCCGATACCCAGGGCCGCCACGAGGTGGAGCAAGCGATCTACAACGACTTTACGAAAGCGCAGCCCGGCGTCGCGGTCGAGATCGTCTCCGGCGGCACGAGCTGGACGACGCTCACCGACAAGCTCACCGCCATGGTGGCGGGCGGCACGCCGCCCGACTTCTACCAGAACGCCACCGGCAACTGGCTCAGCATCCAATCGGTGCTGGTCGAGCTGTCCGGCCGGCTGGCCCAGGCGAAGCTCGATCCCCAGAAGATCTTCGCTCCCCAGGCCATTCAGATCTTCACCGATCGCGCGGGGAAGGTCTGGGCGCTGCCTCTGGTCGGCATCTCCCAGGACGCCCTCGCCTACAACCAGGACCTCTTCGACTCCGCAGGCTTGCCTCACCCTCCGGTCGAGCCGAGTGATCAGAGTTGGACTATGGAGCTGTTCCTAGAATATGCCCAGCGGCTCACCAAGCCCGACCAGTCGCAGTTCGGTTTTGGCGGTACCGTGGGCGGCGCCGACACCGGCGGCGACGAGCGGCCAACCTACTTCGGGCAGGGGCCCTGGGACGACCAGGCGCAGAAGGCGCTGATGGACCAACCGCTGGCCGCGCAGGGGCTGCAATTCTTCAAGGATCTGCGCGACCGCTACAAGGTCGCTCCAACAGCGGAGCAAATCAAGAGCATCGGCGCCCACGGCGACGTGTTCACCAGCGGTCGCATTGGGATGCAGGTGATCTATGGCTATGTGCTCAAGCAGAGCTTCAAGTGGGGGCTGGCGGCGCTGCCCCATAGCAGCCCCCAGAACGTCTCCGGCCGGCAATTCGCCCAGCCCCTGTACACCGTGCAAACGCCGCGGACCGATCTGACCTGGCAACTGATGCAGTGGCTGCTCGTGCCGGCGAACGCGGCGCGGTTCCCGCCCAGCGGCAACTACGCCGTCTCGCCGGTGGTCGGCGCTTCCGATCTGGCGATGCAGACCTACCAGCACCAGGTCGGCGTCGACCCGCAGGCGTTCCTGCTCATGTCCCAGCACTCGCACGTCTCGTCCTGGGGCATGCCGAAGTATCCGGGCTGGAACAAGGTGAGCGACTGGCTGACCCAGAACTTCCCAGCGTTCGACCAGGGGAAGCAGACCGCTGCCGACTACGGCAAGGCCGCCAGCGCCTACATCGACGCGAATCTCTTGCAGGCGACCTGACGCGGCTATGGCTGGCCGTCCCCTATGCGCTGCTCGCTCGCCGCTGGCGGTCCAGGAAGACGTGCAGGGCCAGCGACACCAGCAGGAGGCCGCCGGAGCCGCCGGCGAAGACCCAAGCGAGCGGGTTGGCGTGGTCGAAGTCGCCCCAGGCGCGGCCGACGCCGAGCAGGATGAACGCCAGGGAAATGGCCTGGCTCTGCAACGGGATGCGCGCCGCGCTCCAGCGGGGGTCGGCCGCCATGCCCAGGCCGAGGACCCCGGGGAGCGCGAACAGGCCGCCCAGCACGCGGGCGGTGAGGGGCGTCAGCTTCCACGGCCAGACGCCGAGCATGAGCTGGGGTTGGAAGAATAACAGCAGCGCCACCGCGACGTTGATCGCCCCTACCACTCCGAGGCCCCAGCGCGCCGGCACGGGCAGGATGGCGTCGCGCCGGTCCGGCAGGCCGGGGTCGGTGGTCCGGTTGCGCAGCCAGGCGCCCAGCACCAGGAAGGGCGTCACGAAGTACAGCGTCGCCCAAGCGAAGAAGGCGACGTGGCCGTGGTTGAAGCGGTCCCAGTGCAGGACCGTGGCCAGCCCCATCAGCGAGGCGAACGAGGCAACCGGGAGGAAGCCGAGCGTGATCCAATGCCAGCGCGGCGCCGTGGCCACGCGCGTGAAGAAGTAGGCCCCGCCGACGTAGGCCGCGCCAAGCATCAGGGGCGTCATCGTCGGGCTGATCGTCCAGGCGAACAGCTCCTTGGTTTGGGTGGGGAAGAGGTAGAGGACGCCCCATGCCACCAGCAGAAAGGGCACGATGATCGCCGCCAGCAGACGCGTTTCGGGCAGGATGCGGTCGTCACGGGCGCCGCCGCGGACGCCCGCCGTCGGGTACGCCGGCACGTCCATGCTCGGCCTCCTCCGCGGGTGGTAGCCACCGCGCCGATGACGACCGTCCCGTCCCGATGTCCGGGTGACGCGCCACCAGGCCGGCAGTAGTATAGTGGGCTGGCCGTTCGGCTGCAACCATGTCGCTTCGTTCGTCGACCTCTCACGGTCGGCACGAGTAAATAGCATTGGCGGTAGGTGAGCTCGGCACACATCACACACAATGAGCGCAAATTGGACTAGAATCTGAGCATCGCTCCGGCCCATACTGCGCATGTGTACCGTCGCTGCGCCGGCGCGGGCAACCCGAAACCGTGACCCACGCCGGCGACAATCGGAGGGTTCCCCGAGATGGCGCTGCGTGAGCTCGCTCCCACCGACCTGCCCGACCTGGCGCGCATCCGCGCCTACTATGACGAGACGTGGTCGGAGTACCGATGGGTATGGCTCAACCAGCAGAACTGCGCCATCCATTTCGGCTACTGGGACCGACACACCCGCGGCCACGCCCAGGCGCTGCTCACCATGAACCGCGTGCTAGCCGATCAGCTCGGGGTGCGGCCGGGGCAACGCATCCTGGACGCCGGCTGCGGCGTAGGCGGGAGCGCCCTCTGGCTGGCCAAGACCTACGACGTCGAGGTCGTCGGCATCACGCCGGTCGCCAGCCAGATCGCGCGGGCGCAGCAGTTCGCCCGCGCCCACGGTGTCGCGCACCGCGTGACCTTCGAGCAGCAGGACTACACCGCGACCACCTTCCCCGGGGCAAGCTTCGACGTGGTCTGGGCCATCGAGAGCGTCTGCCACGCCCCCGTGAAGCGCCGCTTCCTGCGGGAGGCGCGGCGGCTGCTTCGCCCCGGCGGCCGGCTGGGTATGGTGGAGTATACGCGCACCGGGCGCCCGCTCGCCGAGGCCGAGGAGGTCCTGCTGCGTCGTTGGCTGTCCGGCTGGGCCATCCCCGACCTGGCGACCGCCGCCGAGCTGGCGCGGTGGGCCGAGGAGGAAGGGTTCGACGGTGTGAGCCTGCTCGACATCACGGCCAACGTGCGGCCCTCGTTGCGCCGACTCTACCGTCTCGCGACACTCGCCTGGCCGGTCGCATCGGCCGCCCACGCCCTCGGCCTGCGCTCGGACACGCGCGACGGCAACACCCGCGGCGCGCGAAATCAGTACCTCGCGCTGCAACGCGGCCTCTGGCGCGAGCACCTGCTCACTGCGTCGGCGAGCCGAAACGATCCGGATTCGCCCTAGCGGCGCGCGAATTCGCCGGAGCGCCTGACGGTGGTTTGGGCAGCCTGGCACGGGAGCGGAGCCGATCGGCCAGCTCCTGACAGAGGGCTAGGTAGGTCCTGGAGGTCTGGCGCCTGACCTACCGACATCGGCGCTCAACCGCGAGTTCGCTAATAGGCCCTTCATGCCGATTATGTGTTAGGCTCCCCCGACGATAAAACAGAGGAGGGACGATGAAGCTTCCACTGGTCGTGTCACCGGCCGAGTGGCAGGTGGCCCACGAAAACCTGCTCGTCAAGGAAAAGGAAGCCACCCGGGCGCGAGACGCGCTGGCCGCCGAGCGCCGCCGGCTGCCGATAGCCCGGATTGACAAGGACTATATCTTCGAGGGACCGGACGGCAAGGTGAGCCTGCTCGATCTGTTCGACGGGCGCCGCCAGTTGATCGTCTACCACTTCATGTTCGCCCCCGGCGTCGAGGGCTGGCCGTCGGCGGGCTGCCCCGGTTGTTCGTTTTTCGTCGACAACATCGGCCACCTCGCCCATCTCCACACCCGCGATACTTCCTTTGTCCTGGTATCCCAGGCGCCGCTGGCGCAGATCGAGCCGTACAAGGAGCGCATGGGTTGGACGGCGCCGTGGTACTCCTCATTCGGCAGCGACTTCAACGTCGACTTCGGTGTCACGACCGACGATGGCGAGACGTTCGGCTTGAGCGTCTTCCTCCGCGACGGCGACCGCGTCTATCGCAGCTACTTCACGTCCGGACGCGGCGTCGAAGCGCTCGGCAGCACCTGGACCTTCCTCGACCTGACTCCACTCGGCCGGCAGGAGTCGTGGGAGGACTCGCCCGACGGGTACCCACAGACGCCGCCCTACGCGTGGTGGCGCCGCCACGACGAGTACGAGGACGCCAAATGATCGCTCACAGCTCCGGCGTGCCGGCGCGCCGGGGGCGGTTCTGGCTCCCAAGGAGGATGCGATGACGAACGAGACAGACCTCAGGCTCCCGATGCGCAGGCAGACGCTGAGTCGCAGCGCCGAAGGCTGGCGCTGCTGGCAGACGGAGTCGACCACCGTCCAGTGGCCGGCGCAGACCACGGCGCTTGTCCTCTGCGACGTCTGGGATCGCCACACATGCCCCGCGGCCGAGCGGCGACTCGAGCTGCTCCTGCCTCGCATGCAGGCGGTGGTGACGGCGCTGCGCGCTCGCGGGACGCTCGTTGTCCACGCCCCCTCCGACACCATGGCCTTCTACGCGGGATCGCCGGCCCGCCAGCGCGTCCTCACCTCGCCTGCCGTAGATCCGCCACCAGCGCGAGAGCACGACGACCCACCCCTGCCCATCGACGCCACGAACGGCGGGTGCGATGCGGACAACCAGCGGCCTGGACCTCCCTGGCCGTGGACGCGCGAGCATCCGGCTATTGTCATCGACGAGGCGGCGGACGCCGTCTCCGACAACGGTCGCGAGCTCTATGCCCTGTACCGCCAGCGCGGGATCGAGCAGGTGCTGATCATGGGCGTCCACACCAACATGTGCGTGCTCAATCGCAGCTTCGCCATCAAGCAGCTCGTGCGCTGGGGCCTCGACGTCGCCCTCATCCGCGACCTGACCGACACCATGTATGACCCCGCCTGTCCGCCCTACGTGAGCCATGAGGAGGGGACGCGGCTCGTGGTCGAGTACATCGAGAAATTCTGGTGCCCGACGGTGACCAGCGGGGACGTGGTCGAGGAAGGAGGGCCCGGGCTGCGCTGAGCGTCGCGCGCCTCCGCAGCGATGCCCAAGTGGGAGGGATGGGATGGGCGATGACGCCACGGAGCGGATCGTTTCCGCCGAGACCGACGGTGGCATCCAGTCATCAGGACTGATGGCTCTGCTTGGGCCCGTCCAATGGTAGCCGCCTGGCGCGCCTTGGGGATGGGCAGCGTACCGAACCGGCATTAGTTTCCCGGATACAGGCGGGCCGTGCATGTCGTCGTGGCGCTTCCCTGCGCGCATGCGCGAAGCCGGCGGGCGCGTTTGCGCGCGGTCCCTATAAATTCTTGTAATACCGGACCAAAGGTAAGGCGGTATACCCGGCCTTCTCATAGGATCTCCTGGCCGGCGCATGGCCCGGATCTCCACCCGTAGCCACTACGGCCAATAACATCCCGTGCTCCTTCAGCTTCTTAAGCGCAAAGTTGTTCAAATTGGCGCCTATGCCACGATTTTGATAGTCGGGATGCACGGCGAGCAATTCAACCTCTCCGGTTTTAGCCTCGTTATCGAACGTATACGCTATATATCCGGCAACTATTCCATCGACTTCTGCGACCAAGATTGTGGTCTTCCCACCATCGTTACACGCACTCTCGACCACCTCTCTTTGCTGTCTTCGCCAATCCGGATATACGATCGCATAAATCTCGGGACCCAACACCCGCTCGAAAGAGCCAAAGACCGGGCCCCATGCTAGCAATGACAATCGAACCAAGTCTTCTATATCGCCATTAACAACAGGCCGAATCTGTAAATTCAAAGCAATCTCTTTATCGAGTAGTCGCGATTGGCAGCTAGATCGCAATAGCCCGCGGAGTAGCTGATGCTGGCCGGCGTGGTTCCATCGATCGGTCCGAATGCCATGACGTCGCCCACAAGCGGGCGGTGGACGCCGGTGGCTCGGTCGTGCCGAGCCGCTCCCCACATGCCGTGATAGACACCGACCGGCGGTGTGATGTCACCGCGAGCGTGGCCAAAGGACAGCCGTGGTGTTGGCGTGACAACCGTTGTCGTACTCACGCGTGTACCCTTCTCAGGCGGTGATTTACCGGCAGTTGACCAAAAAGGATCGCGTTGCGACGCGGTGCATACTGTCGGTTCATGCGGGCGGGTCGCCGAAGTCTGGTATCGCCAGCAGCTCCCCACCCCGTACGGCTGACTCGTGGGCGACGATGCCCGGCAGGGCATAGCGGGCGGCCAGCCAGACGTTGTTGGGTGGGTGGGTGCGGTTGACACAGGCCTGCACGAAGTCGTCCACCAGGAACTGGTGCGAGCCGCCGTGACCGGTGTGCAAGGTGGCGAACGCCTTGGGCAGGCGCGTCACGTCGTGCATCTTGGACACGCCGTGGAAGGTTGCGCCGTCGACTGCCACCTCGCCGACGCCGAGCAGGTCGTCGAGGTCGATGGTCTGCCGGCGGTCCTTGGTCAGCCAGCGCCGTCCCGCCGCGCTCGCCTCGTAGGTGGCCTCGGTCCCGGCGAGCTGGGCGAGCCGCTCCACCTCGGGGTGGCCGACGCGGCGGAACTCGTTGATGCGGCAGGCGCTGCCGTCCGACATCTTGAACAGCGCCGACTCATTGCTGAAGGTGTTGTCCCAGCGATTCACACCCACCTGGAAGAGCCCGTCCTCGTGCCGGTCCACCACCCCTTGACAGGACACGTGGGTCATGTGCGCGTGGGTGACCGAGACGATCTGGCTGGTGGAGTGGGTCGGGTAGTGCATGGGAGGCTTCCCGGCGAATTCTTTCCAGCGCTCGCCGCCACGCCGCTGCGAGACCTCGTAGAGGCCGTGGGAGAAGTCGTGGTAGTACTCGGCTTCGGCGTAGACGATCTGCCCGAAGTCGCCCTTGGCGAAGCGCTGGCGGCAGTAGATGTCCTCGGAGCGATAGTAGCTGGTCTCGCCCAGCATGTAGATCGGGCCGGTCTCCTCTACCGTGCGCACCAGCGCAGCGATCTCCTCCACGGTGATGCCGGTGGGCACGGCGGAATAGACATGCTTGCCCGCGCGCAGCGCCTGCACGGCTTGCGGGCCATGCATCCAGTTCTGGGTGATGAGCACGACGGCGTCGACGTCGCTCCCGCACACGGCGTCCAGCGACGGGTAGGTCTTGGGGATGTCGTACTCCCGCGACGCCTGCTCCAGCTTGGCCGCGTCGAGGTCGCAGAGCGCGATTTCATCCACCAGCGGGTGAACCTTGTAGGACGGGATGAAGCTGCGCGCAAACGACCCAGTGCCAACGATGGCCAGCTTGAGTCCCATGTGTTCCTTGCTCCTTTGCTCCCGAATGCTACCTGGTGGTGCGTCGTACGAATTCGGTAACGATCTCGCGTACTGGCCCCTGGCGAATATGTTCGCCGGGTGTCCCATCGCCACCGGAAGCCCCCGAACTTGGTGGATACCCCACTCAGCCTTGCGCCATCTGCTTGCGCGCTTCCTCTTCTTTGCCGCTGTAGACCTGCTGCATCTCGGCCAGTGCCGTCTGGATCGACATCGTCCCCGCGATGACCTGGTTCATCTGCATGCTGAACCCCGGCTCGACGGCCATGTCCATCGTCAGAGTATGGGCGATGACCTGGTCGGGCAGGTTCGCACGCACCGGGCCGAACTTCGTGCCCTTGAAGGCCGGACTCGTGTAGACACCCTGGATCAAGATGGCGCCGCTGTACACGTCGGCTTTGGCTATGGCCTCTTCCGACGAGACGATGTGTCGAAGGAATTCGGCGCCCATCTTCGTCTTCTCATCGCCCGGCTTAAGCAAGGCCGACAGGGCCCAGCCCGAAATCGCCGTCTGGAAGTAGTGCGGCGACTTGCCCGGCACGAAGCTCGGCATGGGCATATCGGCGAGCTCGAGGTGCGGGAAGCTCGAGGCGTCTCCGGACAGCTCGTAGAAGCCTGCGCCCATCTCCATGGCGGCGCGCGACTCACCAAGTGGGTTCTTCACACCTGTCGGAGCCTTGGTCCAGGACGTGCCTTGCTTGTAGACGTCCACGACCTTCTGCATGGCCTGCTCGGCCGCGTTCGTCTGCCAGGTCCACTGGTGGTTCTGCTCATTGTAGAAGGTGTCGCCCTGATCCAATATCCAATTGCGTACGGGATCGGACGTGTCGGAAAACCAGATGCCCTCGTTGGTGATGGCGCCGCCCTGGGAGACGGTGAGCTTGGCGCCGGCACTGATGATATCGTCGATCGTCGTCAGGCTCTCTGGATCGATACCCGCTTTCGTGAGCAACGCCGGGTTGTACAGGAGCGCATCACCGTTGAGTCCGGTAGACGTCGGTAAGAGATACACCTCCTTGCGCGTCGAAGGCACGGAATTGAGCAATGATGGGAAAAAGATCTTCTGCAGCTCATCCCGCGAGAAGAGCTCCGGCGTCAGTGCCAGAAGAACCGAGGAAGCGTCGACCGCGCGCCAGAAGTCGCTGTAGCTGCCCACGACTTCCGGCCCGGTTCCGGCAGCCATTTCGACCTTCACCTTGGTTGCCATGTCGCCGTAGTCGACGGGCACGATCGTCACCGTCACTTGCGGTTGTTTTGCCTTGAAGGTCGTCACCGCATGCTTGAGCGCGTCGATCGTCGGTTGGAAGTTCTGGGCGAGCACTGAGATGTTGACCGCCTGGCCGCCGGCCTTGGGCGCCTGGGTGCTTGCGGCAATAGCGCTGGCCGCTGAAGTTGGGCTGGCCGCTGCCGTCGATGTGGACTTCTGCTCCACCGAGGCCGTGGACGCAATGCTGATCGCCGATGCGCTTGACGACGCGGCGGTCGGTGCTGCCGTGTCCGACACTCCTGTGCTGCCGCAGGCCGCAAGGAGCGCGCTGCTCCCGGCGCTCGCGCCCAAGACGACGATCGCGCGCAGGACACTCCGCCTTGATATTTCTGCCACCGAGGTCACTCTGCTACCTCCCTTTTCACACGCGGCGATCATACAATATTGCATATAATGTCTACACCATCATCGACTCCCATACCGTCGTAAGCCTCTCCGACGGGAAGGTCTGTGACGGCCTAGGCCGCTTACGTTCGACCTCGCCAGTACGTCGGCAGGAGATTACCCTTGCCCGTTTGCCGCGAGATTGCCATCATGATCGTTGTTGAAGGATGCCGTCGGAGGGCGGGGTCCATCCGGATCTGTGGAGCAACGACGACGACCTATCCTGGACTGGGAGCACACGATGAGACTGAGCGCGCTGTTTCGCCGGCGCAATCCGGACGAGCACGGGTCGAACCGGTATGTGCTCTCCATCCGGATGACGGGGCTCGGCGACCGGCTCATCTGCCTGGGAGCAGCGTGGCTGTTCGCGCGGAACACCGGCAGGACGCTTGTTGCCGACTGGCGATACGGCGCGTACGCGCAGGGGGACAAGAACGACCTCTTCGCGTCCTGCTTCGAGCCGCTGTTGGAACTGGCGGGGGTGGCGTTCGTCGGTGACGATCGCGTCGCGAGCCTCCGCCTGCCCCGGCCGCGCTACCCGACGTTTTGGAACGACAATGCGTTGCTGACCGCGCCGTACCGGCGTCCGGGCGGCAGCATCATCGCCGACCGCGACGCCGCGGTCGCGCTGATCCGCGCCGGCAATGACGTGGCCGCGCCGACGGTAGTGTTCGACGCCTGCGTCAACGACGGGCTGGTGTCCCTGGCGGACAGCCGGACATTCCTGAGCGCCCTCCGCCCGGCGGCTGATGTCACGAGACAGGTCGCCGCTTTCCGCGAGGAGTATCTGGGCGCAGGCCGGATGATCGGCCTGCACATTCGCCACGGGAACGGCGCCCGCACGGGCCACGCGCCCTATTGGCATGCATTCGAAGAGTCGATCGACCGGTGCGCACGAGCGGTCCAGGTGGCGCGTGAGCGCGTCGGGAAGGACTCGCCGATCCTGCTCTGCACGGACAGCGCCGAGGTGGAGAGCGCGATCCGGCAGCATGTCTCCGGAGTCATCACCCGCGGCAAGGCGTTCCGGCCACCTGGGGAGGGGGAGCTGCACCTGTGGGGCGAAGGCGACGGGGTTCGTGACGACGCGATGGTGGAGATGCTGCTGCTGGCGAAATCAAGCGCGCTGATCCGCTACCCGCCGGGCAGCTTCTTCACGTTCTACGCCTCCGTGATGCGGCGCTGGCAGAGTCCCCCGCCGCCGACCGTCTATGACTTGCAGCGCCCGTACGATCCGCACGATCCCCTCTCGCCGGCGCTGCTGGTTTGAATCTGACGCGCACAGCGGTCCAACGGCCCCCTGCTGGTACTGGCAACCACGGTGGAGAATGAGGCGGCCGGGGTAGATCGCTTCTACGGCCGCATCGGCTGGGAAATTCTAGCGAGAGACCCACGACTGGACGCCAGGCGCCGCCGAATAACTCCGCAAGGCACGTGTAGCGAGCCGCGCGGCTTCTCTAGCTCGGTGAGGCTGGGGGCGAACTCCAGCCTCACGTCACAGCGGGGCAGAGGCGCTTGGCAATAGTCGGGATCGGTCTCGTGAGGCAAGCAGAGCGTATAGCCTTACGCCCCCACAATGCCCGGCCGCCGGTAGCTGGGGCGGATAGTATTGATGCTCAGGACCACCCGGGTTCGCAACGTTGCAGCCGGCAGGTCCGAGCGATTGGAGATCACCGATGCTCCCAAAGCCGGGCAGTTGGGGTCCACAGTACGGTGCGACCTTCTCGGAGCAGAGCGTCGTCGATGCCTATCCCTATCGCCCGCCGTATCCGGAGGAGGTCTTCGACGTGCTGGCGGGGCTGGTCGTCGACGCGCCGCGGGCCGTGCTCGACGTGGGCTGCGGCATGGGCGATATCGCCCGGCTCCTGGCTCCCCGGGCGGACCGCCTCGACGCCGTCGACCGCTCGCTCCTGATGATCGAGCGGGGAAAGCGGCTGCCTGGGGGAGACGCGCCCACGCTCACCTGGACGCACGGCATGGTCGAGACGGCGCCGCTCGCCCCGCCCTATGCCCTGATCACGGCGGGGGAGAGCCTGCACTGGCTCACCTGGGAGGCGGTGTTCCCGCGCTTCGTCCAAGTGTTGACGCCGCGGGGCGTCCTGGCGATCATCGACCGCAATTGGGACCACTCGGCGGCGGTGCGCGAACGGCTGCACCCGATCTTTCAGCAGGTCTCCACCGACCGCGACTACCGGCCGTACAATCTGCTGGACGAGCTGACGCGGCGCGGCCTCTTCCAGCAGTTGGGGGAGCAGCGGACCCGGCCGGAGCCCTGGCGACCATCGGTAGACGAGTACCTCGCCTGTCGCCATTCCCAGCAAAGCTTCTCGCGCGAGCGGATGGGCCAAGCGCAGGCCGCGGCCTTCGATGTCGCCGTCCGAGCGGCATTGGAAGAGCTTCAGCAAGCAGGGGAGCTGGAGATGCACGACGGACGGCTCGACCTCACCGTGGAGGCCGCGATCGTCTGGGGGACACCGCGCTACCCCTACGCCTGAACGTCGCTCATGGCCGTTTGCTTCTTATGCGGGCTTTTGTCGCCCGGTGGTAGGGAGCTGCTCAGCGAAGCGCCTGCTCCCGGGGCAGCGCCCTACCACCCAACGCCCATGATGGCGCAGTACCTGGTAAATGCCCCACTGGGTCACCTCCCCGCCGCCACGTTCCGGCCCCTAAGGAAGGAACACGACGCTATAGTCAAGCAGCTTCGTAAATCCCGCCTTTTCGGCCACTCGGATGGATGCCACATTGCTGTGCCAGCTATCCCAATACGGAGCAACGTGTAATTGGGTGCAACGCTCCAAGAAGACAAGGGCGGTTGCGGTGGCGATCCCCTGCTTCTGATACGGCTCGACGGTCTCGATCCCGATGCCACAGGATCGATCGCTCATATACTCGGCGGTACACCAGCCGGCGATGTCGCTTCCCGCAACCGCGCAGTAGCCGAATCCGGACTCGAGGAACTTCCGCGCTGTCCCCCACATGCTCGACACCTCGGCGGTCAGCAGCTCGACATTCCCTAACCGAGCGCTGCCGAGTAACTCGTCGTCGATCGGTCGGATCGCGATGCCGACAAGCGGAGGGGCGACGGCAGGGATCGCACGGAGCTCGTGTCGATAGAGGGATCGCCAGACTATCGCCGGCCGGAATTCCCGAAGCTCCTCCAGGAGGATGTCCCGCCATCCCTGCGACGGGTAGTGGATCTTCGCCGGCCAGGGACCTCGATCGCGCAACGGCTCGAGCAACTGGTCCCTAAAGAAGCGGACGGCCGCGCGACGTTGCGCCGCGTTGGCCGTCTCGCTGCCGAAATAGAAGCCGTGCCCCCTATCCCACAGCAACGAAACAAAGGGAGGTCCCTCGGCGCCGACGAAGATCTCAGCCGGGGAGTTCCCGGCGAGCATCGCGTCAAAGGCAAAGCCGGTCTGCGGCGAGCAATAGCTCCGGCGCAGCCAATCGGCGTGCGCGGTAGGGATTGGCAGCACTGGCCTCCTCCAATCGGCGGCGGCACGCCCCGGCAGCGACCTGCGTAGCTGGCCGGGGGCCTGAGCGACCGGCCAAGCCTAGCACATCCGAGTACCGATCACATTCCGATAGAAGTTGCTCGACGCGGCGCTCTGTGCCGTTTGGACCTAGCGCTGACACGGGAACAGCTTCCCGGCGTTGTCCCGTCAAACCAGCCAGGTGATGATCCGCTCGCATCGCGCCGGGTCCTCGGTCAAGCCGATGCTCACTCCCCACAGCCAGTAGTCCACGCAGCGCACCAGGGTCCAGGAGCGGGTAAGGGCGGAGTCCAGATCGGCAGCCTCGGTCAGCACGCGGAACTGACGATCCAGGCCACCTTGCGCGTCGATGTCCTCCAGTCGACACCACAGCAGTTGCGCCACCCCGAACTCCGGATCGCCGACCACGACCTTCGGATCGACTGCCAGCCACGGCTCCCGCCGGCTCGCCAGCACATCGGCGTAGTGGAGGTCGTAGTTGACCAGCAGGTTCCCGGCGGATGCCCCGAGCTGACTGGCCAGATCACGAGCCTGATCTAGCACACGCTGTGGCATCGGGCGGCCGAACCGCTCCCAGCGCTTCGGCAGGGTTTGCGCAAGCGCCCCCGCAACGCTACGCAACGACCGGAGGCCGTCCGGAGCGGGTATCGCCAGACGGCGGAGCAAACCGCCGGCTATGCCGACAGCCTCCTCGATCCCCACGTCGTTCAGGGTCCGGCGGAAGTCCAGCCGCTCCAGCAGCATGGCGCCGAGTGACGGCTCGACCTCCAGCAGCCGGACCGCGCCCTGCCCACCCCAGGCGGCGAGGGCGGCCGCCTCCTCCGCGGTCGACTCGTCCAGCCAGGAGACCTTGAGGACCGCGAGCTCATTTCCCTGGAACACGGGGACGACCAGGCCGAGATAGCCGTGCATCGGCGCGCCGGCCATAACCAGCTCCCACCGGTCGCAGAGCGCCTGCACCAGCACTGGGAGTGCCTCGACCCATCGGCGACCGGCATCGCCTTCCCTGGCCACGGTAGCACTGGCGAAATCCTCAGGGACCACGACCGCGGCGCTCACGGAATGTCCTTTCAGCACATCTCTGACGTATGGGCTAGAGTACTGCTCTGACTGTACGGGAGGATAGGCCATTGGCGAAAACGCAACCGGCGGACCAGGAGAACGGCGTCGAACGACGAGAGTACACGTGGTGAGCAAACAACGGCAGCAAGTGCTGATGCTCTACCTGTCCAATTCGGCGCTGGACAGCAGCGTCATCGGCTGGTCGCTGTACGATGGCGCCGGCAGAGATGCCCATACGACCGGCGACAGTGACACGCCGCCCTATGCCACTGGACTGGACGCGCTCAAGGACGGGTGGCGCTTGCTCCAGATGTCGCAGATGATCCCGCCCTACCCGGGCGACGAGTATGGCACCTCGTTCCTCAAGCACGAGTGTATCTTCGAGCGATTGGAGTCGATTGATGGTTGACCGCGAGCATCTCCTCACCTCCCAGCAGATGGCGACCTTTGTTGCCGCGGGCTATTTGCGCTTTGACGCCCTAGTCCCGGATGAGATCAACCGGGCAGCGATGCGCGAGATGGAAACGGGCATCCGTGGCGCTCCCGCGGGCACGCCCTTGGCGCAGGCCTACCCGGCCACTTCCACGATTGGCCGGATCTTGGACCTACCGGAGATTCAAGGGATCATCACCAGCCTGGTCGGGCCGGGGCCGCTGTTCGATCATCACGCCATCCACGTGCGCCAGGCCGACGAGGACAAGGCGCAAGCCCTGCACGCCGACGCCATCATCGACACGCGCGTGCCGTCCTTCGACATCCAGCTCATGTATTACCCCCACGACGTTCCGCTGGAGATGGGCGGTACCCTAGTCGTGCCTGGCAGCCACCTGCGGCGGATTAACGAGAGCGACATTGGCCGATACCAAAACCTACGAGGACAGGTGCCGATGGTCTGCAAGGCTGGAACGATGCTCGCGCTGCACCACGGCATCTGGCATTGTGGCCGGCAGAACAAGACCGACCGCATCCGCTACATGTTCAAGATCCGCCTAAATCCCGTCGTTCGCCAGGTGCGGCTGTGGAACACCGACGATCTCGACAGCCCCGAAGTCTCCCGTCAGTTGGGGAAGGGATTCCCCTGGTACGAGGCGGCCAGCGGGCGACTGGAGATCGTCAACCGCAGCAAGCTCTGGCGGTATCTGACCGGCGACGATACCTTCGACACGGGCTACTGGCTGACGCGCCTCGAAAACGTGCCGTCGACCCTGTATCGCACCTAAACGACGCGCTGCGCTACACACAGTGCCAGCGGGTATCGCCGTCTGGCATCCGGAATGCTACTCGCGTGCTCTGTTGAGTGGTCCGCGGCATGCGATCGCCCCGGACGCAAAAGGAGTCACCTGATGGAGACGCGCGGCAATACGAACCTGGTGGCGGGCGCCACGGGACAGCAAGGGGGAGCAGTCGCCCGGCGCCTGCTGACGGACGGCTGGCCGGTGCGCGCCCTCACCCGCGACCTCAACAAGCCGGCCGCGAGAGCGCTGGCTGAGGCCGGTATGGAGCTGGTCGCGGGCAACCTCGACGACGCGCCCTCCCTCGCACGGGCGCTGCAGGGCGTATACGGCGTGTTCAGTGTCCAGACCTTCCGCGAGGAAGGCCCCGTGGGCGAGGAGCGCCAGGGCAAGCAACTCGCCGACGCCGCCAGCGCCGCTCGGGTCCAGCACTTCGTGTACAGCTCGGTCGGCGGCGCGGAGCGGCAGACCGGCATCCCCCACTTCGAGAGCAAGTGGCGGATTGAGGAGCACGTCCGTCGTCTGGGGCTGCCCGTCACCATCTTGCGGCCAGTGTTGTTCATGGAGAACTTCCAGTGGTCGCGCCCGTCAATCCTGGCGGGCCGGCTGGAGCAAGCGATGCGTCCGGACAAGCCGCTGCAGATGGTCGCCGTGGCGGACATCGGCGCGTTCGCTGCCATGGCTTTCCGCCAGCCCGAGCGCTTCCTCGGGCATGCCCTCGAGCTGGCGGGCGATGAGCTGACGATGCCGAGAGCGGCGGAAGTGTTCAGCCGGGTGATCGGGCGGCGCGTTGAGTTCGTGGAGCAGCCGCTGGAGGACGTCGAGCGCCGGATGGGTGCCGATGGCGCCGCCATGCAGCGCTGGTTCAACGAGCGCGGCTACCGGGCCGATATCCCGGCATTGCGCGCGCTCCATCCCGGCTTGCTGACGTTGGAAGCGTGGCTGCGCCGGACCGGCTGGGCCGAGTCCGCTTCCTAAGCCGGCGTAGCAGGATGCAAGAAAGGCGGCGCAGCGCTACTCTGTTGGTCGCAACGGTGAGGATCTAGCCGCCCAAATCTGCACCTATAGCCTCTGTAATAGGTCGGCCACCTTTTCTTCAAAGATCATCTGCCAACCGGGCGCTACGATGCAGTCGCTATCCTCTTGCGCTCCACCTACATTCTTAAGCTGTTCTTCGGTTGGCGTGTAATAAATGTATCCATTGGTAACACCCGCCACAAAGGTGAATCTATGCGGCGACATATTCTTGATGTTGAGTCCGATCTGCGCGGACAATTCTCCCGGAAAGGTTACCAGCACAAAATCCCCAATTCTCAATCCGAGCACTTCGACATCGATCGTACTCTTGCCCGCGGCCATATTTCGCGTCTGATGTTTCCTCAACAAGTCCAAGTTCACTTGGACCCTAGTCAGTTGTTCCATGGTGTAGATGTTGCCAATGTATTGGTCGATATTCGCCCTGTTGTTTTCATCGTGCGTCTTCAGATCCTCCTTTCCCACCATCCGTTCGTGCAGGTATCGATGGGAATAGTACGAAGGAAAGGCGGGAGACAGACTGTATTTCACGACCAGCGGGAGAAACGTCTTCAGGTTGAGACTGGTCCCCTTTAAGGACTGAAGCAGCTGTGTCAGTTCGACCTGCAGAGAGGCAATGCGCAGCGCGAGGTCGGCTCTCGGCAGCTCAATAATGTCGCTGATTACTCTCAGCGTTCCGTCGTTCCCGCTCCTAATCGACCTCAATGCATGCATGGTACTGAGACCCAGCATGTTGCCCAGCGACTCGGCGTCGCGAGGATGGTCGACGTCCTTATACAATATGGGATTGACGTCACCGGCGCAGCCCTGTAGAAAGAGGGCGATGGCGCCATCGCCCAGAGTGTCTTCAATCACCCTGGAGGCGAAACCGGTAAGATCGGCCGTGTTACCACCGTTCGGAACCCCCTGGATAGGATGGCACGCGAAATTATAGACAACAGCCAAGGTCTGTCCATTTGGGCGGTCCAGCCGGAGTATGCCTATTTGGGGATCAACCGGCCCAACCCCAACGACCTCTTCATCAGGGGGAAGCGAGTAGGCATGGCGAACATCCGCCTCCTTGCCGCTCTTCAGTTTGAGCCTGCGGTTCTCCATGATCCGGTCCTCGTGACCGGCGCCGGTACCGACCTCAACTGGAACTAGGTTATGCCAGGCTTCTCTCACTGCCTGGACCGTCCGTTGTTCCACATCGGCGCAGACTCGTCCATGACAATGGCTAGCGTTAATGAGGACGCTCGTAGGCTCAATGCCCAGCTCTGCATGCAGCTTCGAACGGACATTGGTAAGATAATCGCTTCTGATCGAGCCGATTTCAGCGATTGCCACCGCGTCTACGGTCACGATGACGGCCGTGGTGGCATCGCTCATCAGTACCAGGGCCTTGGCATAGAGGGGGTCATTCACTGGCCCGGCATCAGTATGAGTGATGTCAACTTTTGCGGCTCCAGCCCACAACTGAGCCGGGTTGCTACCGTCGATCGGCTGGGTTCTGTCGCCGGTCTGCTCGTGGAAGGTATCGGATCGATGCGACTGGCGAAGCTGGCCTGGAGTGCTCGTTGTCGATTCCACGCCTTGGGCGCCTCCGACTCAATTGCCGCCGGGGCAGCGTCCTTGCCGCACCGGTGTGGCGATTACTCGATGCGATTCGCCTGGATGGCCGCATTAATGACCTGATTGGCCTGCCCCAATGCCTGGCTGGCCGGCTGCTGGCCACTGACGACGGCGGTGTAGGCCTTGGGGAGCTCGCTCTCGAAGATGTTGATCTGCGGGATTACCGGCAGGCTGTGGGAGTTGGGCAGCATGTTCACGAACTGCTTGGTGCGCGGGTCCACCGTGTCCCAGTAGGGGTCGGCCGCGACCGCCTTGAGCGGGGGGAGCCGGCCCGTCTTGATTTCGATCCGCTGGAAGGCCGCGTCGCTCAGGTACCGCAGCAACTCGAATGAGGTGTCCGGATTTCTGGCGCCAGTCGGCAAGATGGCGCTGAAGCCGCCGGAAAAGGTGCTCGTGCGGTCGACCCCTTGGGGAGGCGGCGGCGCCCATGGCGTCCAGCTTAGAGCGGGACCCGCCGCGGCAACCGTCTTCAGATAACTGGTGGATTGAATGACGCAGCTCAGCAACTGCGCGGTGAAAAGGTCACCCTTATGCGCGCCGGCGAAGGTCTGCACGGCCTGATAGCCCACCTGCCCCGCCACCCCCGCC